>OATT01000009.1_pt1 | contig 237370 bp, 202 predicted proteins | sample 1476071 | NCBI WGS metagenome assembly OATT01 (sample SAMEA2579989, study PRJEB22360) | human gut metagenome | biome: human gut; feature: human-associated habitat; material: faeces | place: Denmark | collected 2008/2010 | reverse complement strand
CAGCAGCTGGTACTATCTCACATCCTCAGGTGCTATGGCTACCGGATGGATCAAGGTAAACGGAACCTGGTATTACTTAAACGGCTCAGGCGCTATGGCTGAAAACACATGGATTGGCAATTATTATGTCAACTCAAGCGGTGCCTGGACGAAAACCCGATAAATAAATTTTGGCAGCCCCACTCACTTTCCCGGGGGAAACGGAATCCACAAAGTTCCCTTCCTCTGGGGAACATGAAAGCAGGCAGGCAGGTGAAAATTCACCTGCCTGCCTTTCTATCAGTATACCACAACCGGCACACCTTTTTCTATGTTGTTATAAATCTTCTCCGCATTGGACGGCGGCGTATTGACGCAGCCGTGGGAGCCGTTGTTGATGTATTCAGAACCTCCGAAGCTGTCTCTCCAGTCCGCGTCATGGATTCCTGTATTGGCATAGAAGGGCATCCAATATTGAACCGGTGAGGAATAATTTTCGCCTACCAGTGTGGCATTTCTTTCTTTATACATAATGCCGTAGATTCCCGTATGGGTATCCCATCCCTGGTTGTGGTTTCCTGTGACTACATCGGTGCTCACCAGAAGCTGTCCGTCCTTGTAGAACCACATGTGCTGTGCCTGAAGGCTGATCTCCACGTATGTATTTCCAATATCATTGGTATCCCTCACATAGCCTCTGTAGGTATACTCAGGCTCCATGGTCTGGGACTGGCCGCTCTTTATAGCCTCAACCAGTTTGGCAGTGGTGTCATTTCTTGCGATGAGCCAGCCGTAATCACCGCCGCTGACTGTGATGGTCTCCCCTGTGGAGGTCACAAACTGACGGGGATAGCCGAAGGTGTCATATTTCTTTGCCATTTCCACCACATACTCTTTTGCTTTCTCCTCATCCAGAACCACATCACCGTTCTCGTCCGTGGTAAGCCAGTTCTTAATCACATCCTTGTTCACCACTTCCTGCCTGTCAGAGAAATCAAAGGTCACGGTAACGCCCAGATATGCATTGCTCTGGTCCCGCTGTTTGATCAGATTCTCGTCCGTGCTGTATACTGTGGGCTTCAGATAACAGTCCTCAGCCTCCAGATCCAGCTCCGTCTTTCCTCCGTCAATGGCTTTCAGGATCTGTTCTTTTACCTTGTCCTTATCCAGGGCATTTCCCATCACCTCAGGGACGATCTCATATCCCGTATCCGTATCACCCAGGTAAGCATCTGCAGGCTGCGTGATATTCGCCTCTTGGAATGCCTCCAGGGCATCCACTGCCGCGTACAGCATATCTTTGTCATAGGTCGTGGTGGCTGACATATCATAATCGTTCTGATGCGCAAATGACAGGAACCATAGAAACGGATTCTGCTTGTCCTTCAGCTCCTGGATCTTGCCGTCATCTACATACTGCATGTTCATCTGTGACGCCACTATGGATTCTGTCCTGCCGTCCCGCTCCTTTAAATGCAGGGTATAGGATGCAATCTCATCCACAATGCTGTCCTCCACAGCCTCCACGCTCTTGCCGGAGGCATTCATTCCGTTTATCTGGGAACCCAGATAGAAATGTTTGGTAAAGTATACGACACCGGCTATGTATCCAAGCACCATAAGTGCAATATATCCAATCAGTATGCCCAGTACAATTTTCTTTGCCTTCGTGTACTTACCCTTTTTCCCTTTCTTTTTTTTCATAACCTCTACCCCTTATGTTATAACTTTTTCTATCCGTAACGGTTCAGACGTCTGTTCCGCCACGTGTATCCGCCCATTGTAAATTGCTCTGCAACGGGACAAATACCTGTCCTTCGTTTTCTATTCTATTTCATTTTGATTGTCGAAGTAAAGTGTTTTATGCAAAATTCATTAAAATATCACATTTCTGTAAATTATCCGAAATTTACAGATACTTCTGTAACGAAATAGAAATACTGCTTCACACAATAAGGCAGAACCTCTGCTGTTCTGCAAAAGTTCTGCCCTGTTTTATCATACGCTATGTCTGTTCTGCAGGATTTATTCTGCCAGAAGTTTGTCTATGCTGACCAGTTTTACACTGAGTACAAAAATCTCTGTAGCAAGCTGCAGTTCTTCCGGTGTGGGGAAGCTGGGTGCAATACGAATGTTGCTGTCATGAGGGTCAACGCCGTATGGGAAGGTTGCGCCTGCCTCTGTCATCTTCACGCCTGCCTCTGCTGCCTTGGCTACGATATCCTTTGCACAGCCCTCCATGGAGTCAAAGGAGATGAAGTATCCGCCTTTGGGTGTGGTCCATGTTCCGATTCCTGCCCCGCCGATCTCTTTCTCCAGTGTGTTCTCCACTGCCTCGAATTTCGGACGCAGAATCTCCGCGTGTTTTCTCATATGCTCGTGCATGCCCTCAATGTCCTTGAAGAAGCGCACATGTCTTAACTGGTTGATCTTGTCATGGCCGATGGTCTGGATCGCCATATGTTTTCTGAAATCAGCCAGGTTTCTCGGAGAAGACGCAACGGCTGCAATACCGGAGCCAGGGAAGCTGACTTTTGAAGTGGAAATGAATTTGTACGCCAGGTCCGGATTGCCTGCTTTCTCACATTCCTCCAGAATCTCCAAAAGGAAATCCTGCTCCTCATATAAATGATGGATGCAGTAAGCGTTATCCCAGAAAATACGGAAATCTTCCGCTGCCGGTTTCAGTCTGGCAAAGCGTTTTACAGTCTCCTCAGAGTAGGTGATACCCTGCGGATTGGAATATTTCGGCACACACCACACACCCTTGATGGCCGGGTCAGCGCTTACCAGTTCCTCTATCATATCCATGTCCGGGCCTGTGGGAGTCATGGGAACTGTGATCATCTCTATGCCGAAATATTCTGTGATCTTAAAGTGACGGTCATATCCCGGTGCAGGGCACAGGAATTTTACTTTATCTAACTTGCACCACGGAGTGCTGCCGCATACACCGTGAGTCATGGAACGGGAAACGGTGTCGAACATAACGTTTAGACTGGAATTGCCGAAGATCACGATCTGGTCTGCGGAAACCTCAGTCATGGCTCCCAGCAGTCTTCTTGCTTCCGGAATACCATCCAGCAGACCGTAGTTACGGCAGTCAATCCCTGTTTCACATTTCAGTTTATCAGTGCTCTTTAACTCCTCCAGCATATCCATTGCCAGCTCAAGCTGCTTCTTGGACGGTTTTCCTCTGGACATATCCAGATTCAGTCCTTTTGCTTTTACTTCCTCAAATTGTTTTTCCAAATCGGCTTTCATAGCCTGCAGCTGCTCTCTGCTCAGTTCTTTATACGGCGTCATGGCTCTCCTCCTGGTAATCTTCATAATTTTAATCACTGCCCCGGTAAAGTGTTCCGTGCAGCTCTCCTGCAATTATGCTTCGTTATGTGGTATTGTATGATAGAATATGACTTAATGTCAAGAACTTCTTGCATTTTTGGTAATTTTTTCCCCTTTTTATCGGGTTTATGGTTTTTTATATGCAATTTAACAAATGAAATCCTGCATTTTCCTCACTGTCGCTTTCTTCTGCCGCTGATAAGCCCGGGCAGGAGCAGTATCTCGTGCATAAGAAGCGGAATAGCGGAAATGCCCAGCAGCCACTGCCACTCCCCAAAGGAGAGCTGCACCGTCTGAAATGCCTGCACAAAATACGGTACCTCCGTGACCATGACCTGAAGGGCAAGCCCCAGGAAAAACGCCAGTATCATGAATGGATTATCCAGATGGTTCATTCTGAGTACGGACTTATCCCTGTCACGCATTCCTATGGCGTGGAAGAGCTGGGATACCCCCAGTACGGTAAAGGCATAGGTCTGCCCGCCCCTGTGGAAGGCATAAAGAGTAATGGCGCTGATCAGCATACCGTAAAATACAGTGAACAGCCAGCCCCCATGGGCAAACAACCCTTCATTGGGGTCTCTGGGCTTCTTCCTCATGAGAGACGCCGGATCATTTTTATCAACTCCCAGGGCCAGCGCAGGCAGGGAGTCTGTGATCAGGTTCACCCAAAGGATATGACTTGCCTTCAAGGGCGTCTCCAGGGAAAGCAGGACTGCCACAAACATAGTGATGATCTCGCCAAAGTTGGAGGACAAAAGGAACAGAATGGATTTCTTGATGTTCACGTAAATGCCTCTGCCCTCTTCCATGGCCTTCTCAATGGTGGAAAAGTTGTCATCTGTCAGCACCATATCCGCCGCATTTTTCGCCACATCCGTGCCGTTTCTGCCCATGGCAATCCCGATGTCAGCGGCCTGCAGGGACGGCGCGTCGTTGACACCGTCTCCGGTCATGGCTACGATCTGTCCGTTTTTCCGGAAACGGCTGACGATCTTCACCTTATGGGCTGGGGTCACGCGGGCAAATACCCGCAGGTCTTTCATTTTTTTAGCAAAGCGCTCCTCGCTCATATTGTCCAGCTCCGCGCCGGTGACGCACTGGTCCATGGAGTCCGCGATACCGATTTTTTTGGCAACCGCCAGGGCTGTGTCTTTGTAATCCCCTGTGATCATCGCCACCTGTACCCCTGCCTTTTTCAGAGTGCGGATGGACTGGGTGACTTCTTTTCTGGGCGGGTCCATCATGCCGGCCATTCCTGCGAACACCAGGCTGCCTGTGAGGGCTGACTCGCTCTTATCTTTTACATGTTCCTTATAAGCAAGGGCCAGCACGCGCAGTCCGTCCTGGGCCATTCCCTCCATTGCCATGCGGATCTTCATGCGCTGCACTTCTGTCATGGGAACCGCTTTGCCCCGGACTGCCACAAACGCGCAGCGTTCCAAAAGATAATCACAGGCCCCCTTCACATAGACCGTCTCGTTGCTGCCGTCTCTGTGTACGGTTGCCATGTATTTTCGTTCAGAGTCAAAGGGAATTTCATAGGTACGTGGATATTGTTCCTTTAATTTCTCCCGGTTATACCCCATTTCCTCACCCATATGGAGAAGGGCAAGCTCTGTGGAGTCACCGATCTCCTGTTTTCCCAGCATACTGTTGTTGCACAGAAGAAAGCCCTCCATCAGGCGGGGAAATTCCCTGCGGCGGACTTGTGACAGGGGAAGCTTGCGGTCATCGCCGTAGATTTCCACTACCTTCATCTTGTTTTCTGTGAGGGTACCTGTTTTGTCGGAACAGATGATGCCCACTGAGCCAAGAGTCTCCACTGCGGGAAGCTTCCTTATAATGGTGTTGACCTTTACCATGCGGGCAACGCCCAGGGCAAGGACAATGGTAACCACAGCGGGAAGGCCCTCCGGTATGGCTGCAACAGCCAGGGAAATGGCTACCAGAAGCATCTGCAGAATGTTCCTGTGCTGGACAACGCCCAGAAGGAAAAGGGCTGCGCAGAGGACAACTGCCACAATGCTGAGGATTTTCCCCAGGTCACCCAGGCGTTTCTGCAGGGGTGTCAGCTCTGTCGGGGTGTCGTTGATCATGCCGGCTATCTTGCCAAGCTCTGTCTCCATGCCGGTGGCTACCACAATGCCCTCGGCACTTCCCTTCATAGCTTCGGTTGACATAAATGCGATGTTCTTCCACTCTGCCATGGGGATTCCCTGGGACAACACGGTATCTGTCTTTTGGACCGGCATAGATTCTCCGGTGAGTGCGGACTCGTTTGTGTGGAAACCTTGTACTTTTATGAGACGGATATCTGCCGGTACCTGGTCTCCTGCCTCTATCTTGACCAGGTCTCCGGGAACGACAAAGGATGCAGGAATCTTCTTGTAAATACCGTCACGTTTGACGACTGCGGATGGGGCTGTCATTTTCTTTAAGGCATCCATGGCTTTTTTTGCTCTGCCCTCCTGGATGACGCCTACGGTGGTGTTCAGGGCTATGACTACAAAAATAATAGCTGTATCGCTGAACTGGCGGAGGAGCATGGAGATTGCGGCGGCCATGAACAGGATAAATATCATGGGGTCGTTGAGCTGTTCCATGATCATGTCCAGAATTGTCTGGTCTTTGCCTTTTTTGAGTATGTTTTCTCCGGACTGGCGGAGTCTCTCGTCAGCCTCGGTGGAGGAGAGGCCGGTGGATGAGTGGGTGTGGAAGGTTTCTTCTAATTGGGGGGTTGTAAATGATTCGTACATGGGTTCACCTCCTTGGATAATGTATGCTTGACTTTTTTGGGTTAGACTAGGTATAGTTATATAGATAAGGGGGGACGGGAGCTTGCGCGCGGGAGGGAGGGGGATGTCGTTTGCTTTCGTATGAAGCCGATTTCTACACTTTGCGGAGATTGTGCGTCTGTATCGGACTTGAAAGTCCGCTTCAGACGCACAATCTCCGCAAAGTGTAGCCTCGGAATACATACAGCAATGCAAATGACATCCCCCTCCCTCCCGCGCGCAAGCTCCCTGGTTACGATAAACTGGAGGAAAAAGAAAAAGAGAAAAGATTTTTTAGATTCTGGTTTGGCAGAAGATAGGGCGTAGTGGTTGAGGAGCTTAAGGTTTTTGAAAGATGAAAAGGGAATGGAATACTTGTAGGGAAGAGGGCAGTTTGGAGCTGCGGAATAAAGAATAAAGGAAGATTGAGAGGATTATAGTATGTGGATTGCTGATGGATGGAAGGATTATGAGATTATTGATACTTCTGATGGGGAGAAGCTGGAGAGATGGGGGGATTATCTGCTGGTGAGGCCGGATCCGCAGGTGATCTGGGATACGCCTAGGAAGAACAGCGGGTGGAAGAAGATGAACGGACATTATCACCGGAGTAAGAAGGGCGGAGGCGAATGGGAGTTTTTTGATCTGCCGGAACAGTGGTGTATTCGGTATGGGAAGCTTACGTTTAACCTGAAACCTTTCAGTTTTAAGCATACCGGGCTTTTTCCGGAGCAGGCGGTGAACTGGGACTGGTTTTCCAAAAAGATCCGGGAAGCCGGAAGGCCGGTTAAAGTGCTGAATCTCTTTGCCTATACGGGAGGGGCAACTCTGGCTGCCGCTGCCGCCGGGGCTGCGGTCACGCATGTGGATGCCTCTAAGGGGATGGTTTCCTGGGCTAAGGAAAATGCTGTGTCCTCCGGGCTTGGAGATGCGCCGATCCGGTGGCTGGTGGATGACTGTGTGAAATTCGTGGAACGGGAGATACGCAGGGGAAATCATTATGATGCCATTATCATGGACCCGCCGTCTTACGGAAGAGGACCTAAAGGCGAAATTTGGAAGATTGAAGAAGCGATTCATCCGCTGATCAAGCTGTGTGCACAGCTTCTCAGTGACAAACCGCTTTTCTTCCTGGTGAATTCTTATACCACCGGACTTGCGCCGGCAGTGTTGACTTATATGCTGGCTACAGAACTGAAAAAGTTCCATGGCAGGGTGGATTCCCAGGAGATCGGGCTGCCCGTCAGGGAAAGCGGACTGGTGCTGCCCTGCGGCGCTTCCGGTCGCTGGGAATGTGTTGATAAATAAGTGTTATGAGATGAATTTCAGGCCCTGCCTCAGAAAGTCTGTGACTTTTTGACCGCGGAGCAGATACTCATCACCGGCGTTTTCTATATGCCGGTAAAATTCGTTGAACTGATCTATGAGTTTCTTTGAGAAAAAACGGTAGTAGCCGGATATTCCATTCTGGACAGCCATGGCAAATACGGTGTCCCGGCAGAAGTAAATGGTACTCTGCAGGTCATCGTATCCGATATATGGATTGTTGTTTTCCAGAAGGAAAATCCGGATGCTGCTGTTTTTTTCTAACTCTTCTATGAGGTGGGTGATGTGACGAACACGCCATTCCCGCTCCACTTCCGCCTCTTTCCCGAAAATGTTGATCTTGCCGTCAAAGATATAGTCCATGAGTGTGGACTTATATACCACCGCTGTGACCGGTGCCTGGAAGGAGTTCCTATTCATGTTGTACTGAAGAAGGGCACTTTCCTGATCCCCGGTGTATTTCCTGCAGAGCTCCCAGAGCATGTCATCGGGCAGATGGATGATATGCATGGAGCGCAGAAGATAGCGGTATTCGTTCTGCATCATATAGTCAAAGATATATTTTTCCTGGTACATTTTATGTACGGAGTATTCTTCCACCAGAGGTTTCCTGGAGATGAGGCAGGCATATGCCGCTTCGTAGTAGGCATTGACCAGAGGGAGGCTTCTTATGACCGTGGTATATTTTTCCCTGGTGAACGGCTCCTGTATCTCAGTGACAAGAAGGCCGTTCTTTATGACCAGCACGGGAATGTCCGCGTGCTCGTGGGGCAGTTCGTAGAAATCATACCGGACGGAATGGATGGCATTCAGGTACATGGCTATACAGCGGCAGTAGGCGTCTGTCTGTTTTTTGAATTTCTCCATGTCTATAAACTGGTGGATTCGGACTGTGATGCCTCTTTTCTCAAGCGCCTCCAGCTTTTTAAAAAAGTCATTTTCCTTTGTCACGTACTCCTGGAATGGGCAGGTCACTATAATGTCCACGTCCCTCTCCGCACGGCTGCAGAGCTCATAGATCATTCCGCCCACGGCACCGGCCACAGTCTCCTGGTCCTGCCAGAGGGAGTCATAGGAAATCCGCTCCTGCACCTTTCTGTGCTCTTCCTTTTGTTCCTTCTGCTTCAGGAGCGACTGAAGAAGGCATTTTTCCAGGGCCTTTTCCAGTCCTGCTCCGTCATATTCCAGTCCCAGAACTTCTTTTATTTCTTTTTGCTGGGCTGCCTCTGTGTTGACGGCAAAGAAATGAGCCATTTTCCCAAACAGCTCCTCTGCATTTCTGGACGAGGGCAGTTTTGCACCGCTCTGCCATTTGCTGATATAGGAGACATCGTATCCCATTCTGTCTGCCAGGACCTGCGGTTTTACATTCGAGATACGAATCAATTTCTGTAGTAGTGCACTGAATTCCATGGCGTTCCTCCTCCTGATACATCAACCGGCTCTTTAATTGGAATTATATCAAATTCGTGTGATAAAAGCAATTTCACCTGTGAAATTATTGACAATTATTGACTTAAATGAAACTTTGACAATTCATTTTCCTCTGCTTTCCTTCATCCTCAGTCCTTTGTATTTCCGCCGCGCCTGGGATATGCTTGGTACATAGGGAAAATAAAGCAAAATATCTTCCCTGACAATGCTGGACTTCAGCAAACATAAAAAATGAGGAGGTAACTATTATGGGTCGTATGGAAAACAAGGTCGCTGTCATTACAGGTGCCGGCGGGGGACTGTGTGAAGGGATCGCCAGAAGCTTTGCCAGAGAAGGGGCAAAGGTCGTATTGGTGGACAAGAAACCCGTTGTTCTGGAAAAAGCTAAGGAAATCTGTGAAGATGGGGGCGAAGCTCTTGGACTGAACCTGGACATATCCGTGGAAGCGAACTGGAAAATCATTCTGGAAGAGACGCTCAGGAAATTCCAGACCTGCAATGTGCTGGTGAACGGTGCCGCCGAATTCTCACTGACAGGTGATTGGAACAGCGGACATCCCGGATTCCTGGAAAACTGGGATATTGTCTATAAGGCAAATGTTATGGGGCTTGTGTACTCTGTTCAGACCTTTGTGCCGTATTTTATCGAACAGGGAGGCGGAACTGTCATGAACTTCACTTCCTCCACGGGTATCACTTATGTGGGAAGCGGCTGCCAGGCTTACCCGGCTTCCAAAGCTGCCATCAAGATCATCACTCAGGATATGGCTGCACAGCATGCCAAAGACCATGTGCGCTTCAACTGTGTGGCTCCTAATTTCTGCTATACACCGGAAAATGATGAGATCTACACAAAGTTCCACGACTGGTTCCTGAAAGATACCCCTCTGGGATTCCTTGGTTCTGTGGAAGACGTGGCAAACTGCGCCCTTTACCTGTGCTCAGATGAATCCAAATATATCACAGGCGTATGCATTCCCATCGACGGCGGATACACAGCCTGCCATTAGGCGTTCATCACGAGGGAGGATACTTTTATGGCACAGACAAAAACTAAGAATTTCTATGGGTGGAAGATCGTAGTCTGCTGTTTCTTGATTTCCATGTTCGCCATGGGTATCATCAGCAATACCATATCCTTTTATATGAAACCCGTATGTGAGACACTGGGATGCTCTTATGTACAGTTTTCGTTCATCAATGTGGTGAGCTGCATCACCAGTATGCTGGCTGCCATCCTGCTGGCTCCTAAGATCGAAGGCGGAAATGTAAGAATGATCATGCTGGTATCCGCGGCAGCCGCCGGGCTGGGGTTCGGACTGCAGGGCATGGCTACACATATCTGGCACTTTTATGTATTATTCGGTATCACCAATCTGGGAATCGGGGGACTGACCTCCCTTCCTATCAACTACCTGATCACAAACTGGTTCAAGGACAAAAAGGGACTTGCCACTTCCCTGGCCTTCTCCGGAGCCGGCATCGGCGGAATCTTCTGGTCCCCTGCAGTGTCGGCTATGATTGGGAAACTGGGCTGGCGGAATTCCCTCTTCTTGTCAGGTGCGGCTGTTGTGATCGTCAGTGTCCTGGCATGTCTCTTTATCCGGAAGACGCCGGCTGAAATGGGACAGGAACCTTACACCAACCGTGATTCACAGCCGAAGGAAACACAAAAAGCTGCCAGGGCACCCGCATGGGAAGGCGTCACAAGAAAAACAGCAGTGGCCTCCCCGGCATTCTGGGTCTTTGTCCTCTCCCTGATCTGCATGGGAATGCTGGCCGCAGGTGTCATGACCCAGGTTCCCACCTATTTTTCAGAGATTGGCCTCAGTTATGCGGGAATCATGGCCCTGTTCAGCGGAGTCTCTATTCTCGGCAACATACTGGGCGGTATGATCTTTGATAAACTCGGCCTCATGGGGGGCATGGCATTTACCTGTATCTGCAATGCGCTGGCACTTGTATGCCTGCTCATCTCTGGTAAGAACACATTCTTTGCATACCTGTTCGCCGCAGCGATCGGTATGGGCATGGTGATCTCCATGCTGGGGCCGCCGCTTATGACCTCAGGACTTTTCGGTACAAAAGAATACGCCAGGATCTACAGCATCAGCAACGCCTTTTTCCTGGCCGGCTGCATGATCGGCCCCATGCTCTCCAGCGGACTGCGGACAGCTACCGGCTCTTACACTGCAGCATGGAGTGTTTACATAGCTATTTCTATTTGCTGCTTCGTATTTGCGTTCCTTGCGCATGGACTGAGCAGGTCATTTAAAAATAAGGGATATACAGACAACATATAAAACAGTGATTGATTAAGGAGGAAAATATTATGAATATACCGGCTGACGAACAGATCATGAGTTTGGCAAAAGAGGTTCTGGCATTTGCAGGACACGACTACACCCCGGAACAATTAACAGAGATTCCCAAGATTCTGGCTACCAAGAACAAATATTGGTGGTGCGTGGATATGCAGCTCTGGGATATGATGCCTGAGGTTTATGTGGAACCCTTTGAATTTTATTCCAACGGGCATAAGGTTCCCGTCAAAGATATCGCTGACCAGGTAAAACGCGCCAGCACCGTATGCGATGATTCCATGGTCCCCATACATATGGGCCACAATCCCATCGTGCAGTTCACCGGTGAAAAAACAGCCCGCGTACTCACCCGTCTCAATGACTACCACACCTATAAGGATGACGATTCCACTTATGAGGGATGGGCATTTTATGTAGATGATTTTGTAAAATGTGATGACGGCGTATGGCGCATACAGACCCTGCGCCTGACTTACAGAAAGATCCTCGGCGCGCTGAGGACACAGGGATAAAGGAGGAAATCTAATGAAGCTCACACAGCCTGTTTCTATTGGAAACCTGACACTGAAGAACCGCATGGTCATGGCCCCCATGGGGGTTGACCTCGGGAATTATGACGAACGCACCAGGGCTTATTACCTGGCCCGGGCAAAAGGCGGTATCGGCATGATCCTCTGCAACACACTGGCCACACCGGAGATCGAGGGGATGTGCCCCTCTTCCCTTCTCGATGCGGACAGTTATGAAGATTTCCGGGACATGACAGAGAATGCCCATCGTTTTAACTGCCGGGTCTGCGTACAGATCCATCCCGGCAACGGAAGGATCACCACACCGCCGCCGGGAAGAGACAAACCCCTCGGTGCCTCGGCTGTACCCTGGATGGACCCCAGGGTCATCTGCGAGGAGATCACAAGAGATGAGATCCGAATCATTGAAGACGGATTTCGCAGGACTGCCCGCTATGCCAAAAAGGCCGGCGCAGATGCCATTGAAATTCACGCTTACGGCGGATATCTCACTGACCAGTTCCTGACAAAACGCTGGAATGTCCGTACAGATGAGTACGGCGGTAACCTGACCGGAAGAATGCGCTTCCTTACGGATCTGATTGAAATTGTAAAGACCGATCTGGGAGAAGATTTCCCGTTGATCGTAAAATTTACGCCATGTCATTATCTGCCGGCGGAAGCAGGTTACAGGGATATGGACGAGGGTCTTGAGATTGCAAGACGGCTGGAAGCCCTTGGTGTACATGCACTCCATGTGGATGCCGGATGCCATGACAACTGGTTCATGGCTATGCCGCCTGTATACCAGCAGGAACAGGTACTGCAGCTTCGCAGTGCGCACGCTGTCCGAAATGCAGTGGGCATACCGGTCATCTCCCATGGCCGTCTGAACAATATCTCCAAGGCAGAATATGCTCTGGAACATGGAGATCTGGATATCGTAGCCATTGGCCGCGGACTGTTAGCTGACCCGGAACTCCCCAATAAACTGACAGCCCATGAAACGGATAAGATTCGTCCCTGCATCTCCTGCAATGAAGGATGTATTGCCAGAGTCTGCGCAGGACAGAGCGTCCAGTGCGCGGTCAATCCCAATGCCGGACTGGAAGGCGTTAATGATCTGAAGCCTGCCGAGGCACCAAAGAAAGTCCTCGTTGTAGGTGCCGGCCCCGCAGGCTGTACGGCGGCAATCACGGCGGCTCGGGCCGGTCATCAGGTAGAACTCTGGGAAAAGAGGGAGCGTATCGGCGGAAATGTACTTGCCGCATCCCGTCCTTCTTTTAAAGCAGATATGGCAAACCTGCTCTCCTATTACCAGAACGAGCTGACAAGACTGCAGGTTCCGGTGAAATTCTGTATGGAAGCTGACAAGGCTGCTGTGGATACCTTGAAACCCGATGTGGTCATCTGGGCAGCCGGAGGCAGACCAATCGCTCCCGGCTCCATCGAAGGCATTCACGGAGACAATGTGTGCACAGCCATTGACGCCCTGCTCAATAATGCGCTTCTGGGCGAAAATATAGCCGTTATCGGCGGAGGCCTTGTAGGACTGGAGACAGCAGTTGACCTGACCCAGAGAGGCAAGAAGGTGACTGTAGTGGAAATGGCACCCAAACTTTTGCCGGAACCGGTATTTATGCAGAACATGATGATGATCATGGGACTGGTGAAAAAATATCAGATACCTTCACAGGTCAATACAAGGCTGCTGAAAATAGAACCTGACGGTATTGTTGTCCAAAAGGAAAACGGCGAGGAGAAAATCCCCTGTGATACCGTAGTCCTTGCCATGGGCTTCCGGCCGGATGACTCTGTATATGAGGAAATTGCCGGAGACTACAAGACTGTGAAAGTGGGAGACTGCGTATCCGCAAGAAAGGTTTATAATGCGGTACATGAAGCTTATGACGCAGTGAGAGAACTGTAATAATTGACACTTTACATACGACAGGAGAGGACTCCCGTATATGGAGATCCTCCCCTGTTTTTTGCTGTTTAATTCCGCTCCTCGCTCCATTCCAGGAAGTCACCGGTGGAGGCGTCAATCTCGAACTCATATTCCGTACCGTTGTAGTAGATATCACCTTCGTAAATCATCTTTCCGTCATCATCATCCAGCTTTATGCGCAGATCCTTCTCACTGGCTCCCTGCACCTTTGCAAGAGCTGCCGCGGATGCCTCCTCCTGGCTTACTGCCGGGTTCAGGTCTGATGCGCTGTCCTTGTTAAAATCATTTTCAATCTCAAAATCAGAGCTTAATATTTCGCCTGTAGAAGCGTCGATCTCATAATCATATTCCTTATTATCGGAATAAAATTCCACATCGTAGACCTGACGTCCGTCATCATGGTCTTTTTTCACACGGATTCCCGTGATCTGTTCCTCCGTCACACCGGCATCGGAGAGAGCTGTCTTCCTGGCCTCATCCTCGGTGACTGCAGAGGCTGTGCCGCTCTGGGAACCGCTGCCGGCTGCCTGACCTGCTCCATTCTGGGAACCACTGTCGGCTGCCTGGCCTGCTCCATTCTGGGAATCACTGTCGGCTGCCTGGCCTGCTCCATTCTGGGAATCACTGCTGTTTCCTGACTCCTGGCCTGTTTTTTTCCGGGAACTGCTGCTGTTCCCAGACTCCTTGTCCGTTCCATTCTGGGAACCACTGCTTTCGGACGTCTGGCCTGTGCCCTGCGCGGCATTCTGGTTGGTTCCCGTACCGCCGCAGGCTGTCAAAAGCGCTGCGGAAATGACTGCTGCCATCATAAATGTAATATATTTTTTTCTCATACGATAAACTCCTTTCATACTTTGTATATCCAGCGGACACATCCGCTATTCTTTGTATATGGTAAGTTTATCAGAGAAAGATTAAAAACAGATTAAAATCCTTAACTTTTTTTCTCTTTCGGAATTCGGAAGGTAAATCTGCTTCCCCTGCCCGGCTCACTTACAGCCTGTATTGTCCCCTTATGCACACTTATGATCCACTGCACCATGGAGAGCCCCAGCCCTGAGCTGCTGACATTGCCCTGCGAGCTGTCGTTATTGTTCTGTGAACTCCCGTTATTACTCCGCGAGCTGTCGGCCCGGTAAAAACGTTCCCAGATGTGTGGCAGATCCCGGGCACTGATCCCAATTCCGTCATCTTCCACATATCCGGTAACCGTATCCTCATCTTCCCAAAGCCCCATATGGATGCAGCCTCCCTCTTTCCCATATGTGACCGCATTCTGAAGAAGGTTGAGCCAAAGGCGGATCAGCAGGGTTTCATCTCCACGCACCATGATATCGGGGCTGATTGCCGTTTCCAGCCGTATCCCTTTAGCCGCCGCAATACCTTCCATCTCCGCTGCTGCCATCTGGGAAAGCCCGGTAAAGTCCAGTATCTCCATTGTCACCTTCTCACGGCCCTGGTCTGCTCTGGACAGGAGAAGAAGCTGGGAGATCATCCGTGACAGGCTGTCTGCTTTTCTCTGGATAACCGTGATTTCCTCCCGCACCTCCCCGGAAAGCCCGTCACGGGCAAGAAGGGCATCACACTGCATCAGAATAACGGAAAGAGGGGTGCGCAGCTCATGGGAAACATCCGAAGTGAACTGTTTCTCACGTTTCATACTGTCTTCAATCTGCCCAAGCAGACTGTCAAAAGTGGAGGCAAGGCGGTATATTTCATCCCTTCCCTCCCCCAGTCCGATCCTTCTGGACAGATCCTCCTCCTCCCGGATGGCACGGACTGTCTCCGTTATATGGGCCACCGGACGAAGTGTTCTTCTTGTCATAAAGTACCCCAATACGGCAGTGAGCACCACCAGAAGCGGAAGACAGATAAGCGCCAGGCGCAGGGTGATACGGAAACTCTCCTCCGCATCTGTTATGGAAATGATTCCTCTCACCATCAGGTTCACATTCTCTTCCGGCGCATAGGACATATCAAGGACATAATATTCCACGCTCCCGGTCTTCTGTCTCCGCACCTGACCGTCCCGAAAATCCATGGACTGGTCAAATCCGTAAGGGATCTTGCCGTACAGCAGTGTTCCATCCATATCATACACAGAGAGATACACGCCGTTTTCCAGCTCCAGGATATCCGAGTCAAAATCCAGCCTTCCATCCTCCCAGTCAATGTCATCAAAAGCTCCGGTCACACTTTCCCGCAGCCGGTTCTGGACAGAACTTAGTATCTCCCTGTTGCTGAGAGAAAACAGGACCGCCAGTACTGCACAGATATTCACGGTCATCAGAACTGTATAGAGAATCGTCAGTTTTTGTTTCAAAGACAGATTTTTCATATGGGTTCCCTCAGAACATACCCGGCACCCCGTACCGTATGGATGAGTTTTGGCTCAAATCCCTCGTCAATCTTCTTCCGCAGATACCGGATATAGACATCAATTACATTGGATCCCCCCGCGTAATCATAATTCCAGATATGCTGTTCCAGCTTCTCCCTGGACAGAACAATGCCCGCGTTCTGTATCAGATATCTGAGCACGGCAAATTCTCTGGACGAAAGGGTAATCTCCTTCTCTCCTCTGAAAACACGGCGGGTATCCAGATGCACATGCAGGTCCGCCACAGAGCACACGCTGCTCTTTTCCTTCTCAGGCTTCCGCAGCATGACGCGTATCCTGGCGGAAAGCTCCTCAAAGGCAAAGGGTTTTACCAGATAATCATCCGCCCCCAGATCCAGCCCTCTCACCCGGTCCTCCACGCTGTCCCTTGCGGTGAGAAGCAGCACCGGCGTGGTGTCCTTTTTCCTCCGCATGGTTTTCAGAACCTCCAGCCCATCCATCTTCGGCATCATAATATCCAGTATCACCGCATCATAACGGGCACAGGCCAGACAGTCCAGTGCCTCCTCCCCGTTGGTACAGGCGTCCACGCTGTAGCTCTCAGCGGTCAGCTTTTTCACCAGCAGGCGGTTCAGATCACGTTCATCCTCAGCGATCAATATACGCATCCTGTCACCTCTACTTTCCTATGATGTACCCTGCCGCTGCCCGGAGAACTTTCCTTTCATCTCCGTGTCATCTGCTGTACCACATCCATCCCGCCGCAAGCAGGACCTGGACAGCCAGGATAAGGGGCAGTCCCAGCCTGAATTTTTTGTGCAGGGTCTTATGCCGGAAGAAATCCATGCCGCAGACAGCTCCCACAGAACCGCCAAGTACGGCCAAAAGCAGGAGCGTGGACTCGGGTATCCGGTACTTTTTATGTTTTGCCTTCCACTTGTCCATACCAAACATGGCAAAAGACACCACGTTTATGACAAGCAGCCAGGCGGCTATGAATTTTATCATTCCATCTCTTTCTCAGGTATTTTGATCTCACCTGCCAGATTTTTATAGAACATCTCCTCGATTTTCTTTCTTTCCCAGTGTTTGCCCAGTATCCACATAACCTTGGTGACAATGGCCTCTGTGCTCATATCATATCCCTGGAAAGCACCGGCCTTGAGAGCCGCTTTGCCGGTCTCATATACGGAAAGGTTGCTGCCCTCATAAGGACACTGGCTTTTCACTACAACAATCATTCCCTTGTCGATCACCAGGCGCAGCTCGTCCAGCACCTCGGAGGACAGAGTGGGAATCCCTCCCATTCCAAATGCCTCTATGATCAGTCCCCGGTACCCCTGTTCATACAGAAACTGAAATATCTTACCGTCAAATCCCGGTACCAGCTTGATGAGAAAGACCTTCTTCTCCAGCCTCCGCTCCAGAACGCAGGGGCCTGACGGGGCCGGAATGATATTTTTATAGATTTCCAGTCCCCTGGAATCCACCTCACCCACATAGGGATAATTGATACTCTCAAAAGCGTGGAAACTTCTCGTGCGCATCTTGCTGGCCCTGGTCCCCAGCATGATTTTTCTGTCAAATGCCAAAAATACGCCGGGCATGCCGCTGCCTGCCATATGGATAGCACATCTGCAGTTCTCCACCGCATCCGCCAGAGGATTTGTAATGGAGAGCTGGCTTCCGGTGATAACTACCGGAATAGGGATATTCAGCAGCATAAAGGACAGCACAGAGGAGGTGTAAGCCATGGTGTCCGTGCCGTGGAAGATGACGATCCCATCGTATTCCTTATATTTTTCATAGACAGCCTCTGCCATGGCCTGCCAGTTCTCCGGCTGGATGTTGGCGCTGTCAAGCTGGAACAGTTCGTAGAAATCCACCTCATAAAGGCTTGTGATATCAGAGATATAGGACAGGATATCTTTGCTGTTCAATCCGGGCAGCAGGCCGTTTTCGCTGCTGACACAGGCCAGAGTTCCGCCTGTTGTTATTATCAGTATTTTCTTTTTCATTCGTCTTTTCCTCTTATTTTTTACTGTCCCCCCAGCCACGGGGATATATACATCCCAAAGCAGGATGGAAACCCGGCGGCCAAGGGGAATACTGCCTCAGGAATTTCATGTCTTCGGCCTGAAAACACCCCGCGGGGCAGTGATGTGGATAGCGGTCAATATATTTCAGTGTAACGTAACAACAAGCAGTTTTCAATGGATTTTATATAAAAACCATGCTAATATAGGAAAATAAAGATAAACTTATTACATTCACAACAGGAAATATCAGAAAGAATTCAGAAAACGAGGTGTATAGTATGTATGGTTCCACATTCGGAAATATATTGAAAATATCGACCTGGGGAGAATCCCATGGTGCGGGGATCGGCGTTGTCATTGACGGCTGTCCCGCAGGACTTCTGCTCTCCGCGGAAGACATTCAGGCTTACCTGGACCGCAGAAAACCGGGCCAGTCACGTTTTACCACCCAGAGAAAGGAAGCGGACGAGGTAGAAATCCTCTCCGGCATTTTTGAGGGGAAGACCACAGGCACCCCCATCTCTCTCATGGTCCGCAACACAGATCAGCGCTCCCACGATTACAGTGAGATCGCCAACTATTACCGCCCCGGACATGCGGACAGAAATTATGATATCAAATACGGATTCCGGGACTACCGGGGCGGCGGACGCTCCTCCGGGCGTGAGACCATCGGACGTGTGGCGGCAGGTGCCGTGGCCGCCAAAATACTTGCAGAGCTGGGCGTGGAGATCACCGCCTACACCCTCTCCATCGGCCCTGTCACCATTGACAAGAGCAGATTCGACAAGGAGGAGATGGGACGCAATGCCCTCTATATGCCGGACGCAGAAGCCGCGAAGAAAGCCCAGGCATATCTGGAAGGCTGTATGAAGGAAAAAAATTCCTCCGGCGGTATGGTGGAATGTGTCATTAAAGGTGTCCCCGCAGGTATCGGAGAGCCTGCCTTTGAAAAGCTGGACGCCAATCTGGCGAAAGCCGTCTTTTCCATCGGTGCGGTAAAATCTTTTGAAGTGGGCGCCGGCATCGCTGCCGCCTCCTCAGATGGTTTACATAATAACGATGCATACCGCATGGACGAAGAGGGAAATGTAAAGAAAAAGACAAATCATTCCGGCGGTATCACCGGAGGGATCAGTGACGGCGCGCCAATCCTTATACGCGCTGCCTTCAAGCCCACCCCTTCCGTGGCTGCGGTCCAGGAGACTGTGAACCGCCAGGGGGAGAATATTGAAATATCCATCAAGGGCCGCCATGATCCCATTATTGTACCGAGGGCTGTTGTAGTGGTGGAATCCATGGCTGCCCTTGTGGTGCTGGATGCCATGCTGGGCAGTATGACCACACGCATGGATGCGGTCAAAGGTTTCTTTAAAAATCTTTAGAATTTTTTTCGATTTATACCACGTCACTTTTTAATTTTGATTCCTATACTCAGTATAGTAACAGCAGGAGGACCGCAGCGTAAGCGGCCTTCTGAACACAGGAGAAGAGATACCATGGAAATGAATCACATTTTAATCGTAGAAGACGACAAGGACATCCGGGAGGCAGTTGCCATTTATCTGAAAAGCCAGGGATATGAAGTATTTCAGGCAGGCGACGGCGTAGAAGGGCTGGAGATGCTGGAGCGGGAAGAGATCCATCTCGCAATTGTGGATATCATGATGCCCCGCATGGACGGTATCACCATGACCATGAAACTCAGGGAAAAACACGATTTCCCGGTTATCATGCTCTCAGCCAAATCCGAGGAGGTGGATAAGGTTATGGGGCTGAACATCGGCGCCGATGACTATGTCACCAAACCATTTACCCCAATGGAGCTTATGGCAAGGGTGAACTCTCAAATGCGTCGGTACAAAAGATTCATGGAAAAACTGCAGCAGAAAGAACAGGAAAACACAGATACCATTTACACCATGGGCGGGCTCGAGCTGAACGAGAGTACCTTCGAGGTGCGGGTAGACGGAGCCCCTGTAAAAATGACCCCCATGGAATTCAAAATTCTCCTTCTGTTAATCAAAAATCCTGGAAGGGTATTCTCCGCGGATGAAATTTATGAACGTGTGTGGAATGAACGTGCTGTGAACACAGAGACGGTCATGGTGCATGTCCGCAACATCCGTGAAAAGATTGAGATCAACCCTAAGGAGCCAAAATATTTAAAGGTGGTGTGGGGAGTTGGATATAAAATTGAAAAATTCTCGTAAACTTGCAGTCGTGCTGGTGATCCTCGTCATATTGCTGCCTTCACTGGCTATGATGATCATCCGCCCGCACTATATCAAAGGCCAGGGTAATTCTGAGCCGAATTTCAACACTTCCAGCTTCATGAGCACACTTGTGCAATCCAATTATGTGCTCTATGCGGAAGAAAAACAGAGGGAAAACCAGGCGGCTATGATCCCGTTTGACATCTTTTTCCCTTCTGCAATAAACGACAAACAGACAAAAGAGAACGAAGAGGACAAAAATTCAGGTTCCAAGTCCAATACTTCCTCCCGGGAAATATCAAAGGAATCCCTGGACGAAGAGAATTTCCCCTCTTCCAAATACAAGAACAGCTACGGAGATGAATACGGAGGATACTCTTCAGAGGAAGCCATCATCGCATCCGCCAATGAGATTTCCAACTACTTCTCCAGATGGGAGCATAACTTCTCCACCCTGCGCTCTTATCTTCAGTATGAAGTGAGGGATGAAAACGGAAAAGTGATAGACTCCAACGCAACAGAGGAACTGGATCCGCTTCTCTCCCAGACAAAGCCCGAGGCGCTGGATAAGAAATACGCTTTCGGCGCTATTGTCAAATATGATGAGAGCGGAAATGTATCGCAGGCAGAGTTTTTCTACGGAAAACCCGGCAATGCCACACAGCTTCTCAACGAACAGGTCCGTCAGAACCCATGTTCCAGCTTTGACGACCAATACGGCATGGATGCGCCTTTCCAGAAACCACAGGGCCGCACCTATATCTATCTGATGACAGCAGAAAATCTGGCATCCTTTATGGAAAGCTCAAACGGATATATGGAATACCTGGGCGTTGACACTTACCGCTCAACCGCCGATCTGTCCATTGTCTTCATTACTCTGCTGGGTCTGGTAGCCGCTGCAGCACTGCTTCTGCCGTTTATCAAACCGCTGCAGCTGGGAGACGAGAAAATATTCCAGGTACCTTTTGAACTGGTCTTCATAACAGCCAGCTTTGTTCTGGGATTTTCCCTTTCCATGTCCGTGAACGGCAATACCATGAGCAATGAACCGATTTACAATGTACTGCACAGCATCGGTGTACCCAAAGGGCTGGCCTCTGTGCTTCAGTATTTCTGGGGATTCATCGGATGGGCGTTTATCTTTGCAGTGTGCTACTGGGCGGCAGGATGTATCAGAACCGTCTTTGTCATAGGACCGAAACGATACATCCAGGAACGGGTGATCATTTACCGCATCTGGCCCTGGGCAAAAGGCACGGTCAAAAACATTTACAACAGTATGCTCCATATCAATCTGAAAGATGATACCACAAAAGTTCTGATCAAAGTGGTACTGATCAACTTTATCATACTGGGATTTATCAGTCTGATGTGGGTCTGGGGCATCGGAGCACTGATCATTTACTCCCTTGCACTGTTCTTCCTTCTGAGGAAATACTGCAATGACCTGCAGAAACAGTATCACAGACTGCTGGACGCAACCAACCAGCTTGCCGAGGGCAACTTGAACGGTACGATTCCTGAGGAACTGGGCGTATTTGAACCGTTCCGCGGCGAGATCACCAAGATACAGAGCGGCTTCAAGAAGGCTGTGGACGAAGAGGTCAAGAGCCAGAAAATGAAAACGGACCTGATCACCAACGTATCGCATGACCTGAAGACGCCTTTGACAGCCATCATCACTTATGTGGACCTTCTGAAGGATGAGAATCTGCCGGCCGAGGAGAGACGTCATTATATTGACGTTCTGGAACAAAAATCCACACGGCTGAAGCTGCTGATCGAGGATCTCTTTGAGATCAGCAAAGCGACCAGCAGAAATGTAACACTGAACATTATGGATGTGGACATTGTAAGTCTGATGCAGCAGGCAAAACTGGAGCTTCATGATAAGATCGAGGCATCCAACCTGTACTTCCGCTGGCGTCTGCCCGAGGATAAAGTAGTCCTCCCTCTTGACAGCCAGAAGACCTACCGTGTATTCGAGAACCTGCTGGTGAACATCACCAAGTACGCCATGCCGCGGACCCGGGTGTATGTGGATATGGAGAATGACGAGAAACGGGTACGCATTTCTATGAAGAATATCTCAGCCTCAGAGCTGACCTTCAACCCGTCGGAGATCACCGAACGGTTCGTCCGGGGTGACGCCTCCAGAAATACGGAGGGAAGCGGGCTGGGCCTGGCGATCGCCAAGAGCTTTGTGGAACTTCAGGGCGGAAGCCTGCAGATTATGGTGGATGCGGATTTGTTTACTGTGGAGATCGTGTTCCCGAAACCTTGATACAAATCACCCCGGTACTGCTCATAGACTGCAGTACCGGGGTTTCTTTTTTCCTTATGCCCAGTAGATTCTCATTCCTGTCTCATGGCTCATGCGCTCCGGATGCCCTTTGACCCTGGAGGATAATGCAAAGATATCTCTGTAGGAATTCTGCGCAATACAGTTTCCTTCATGATCCGTCATGCTGACATACAGATTCCACCTCTGCCCTTCCCCATATCCTTCCGGAAAATGGATGATTTCTCTAACGGAATCCGGCTCCATATGGATTTTTCCGTTATTGTGCTCCACCACATTCCCGCTTTCCGTCTCTGTTATCACCCAGAAAACTTCACAGTCCTCGTATTTTTTATCTGTATCATTTACAGCATAGAGTCCATCCAGTACATCTCTGTATTTAGCAAAAACCCCCACCGGGCTGTTGCTTTCCAGCATGGCCTGAAGTCCTTTTTTCGGAATCCCCCACCAGTCGTACAGGCCATAAAAGCTTTGGGGACACAAATCAATGAACATGAACTGCACATACCCGGAACACGGCGCATATTTCTGGATTCTGTAGTGCTCTGTATAGTATTTCAGCAGTTTATACTGATAATCCTGGATGGCAGGGATCTCCTTTTCGATACCTGCGAGACGTCTGTATACAGCCGAGACTTTTTTCAGGCTTTCTGCACAGGCAGGCGCATCAAATCCATACTCTGTATTCAGCTTCTCCGTTGTCCCATAGATTTCCCTGTACTCGCCCCCGCTGAGTGATCCCAGATAATTGTGGCTGTCCCCGCTGAAAATGTCCTCATCGCAGAAAGAACCCTTGATGATGGGACGGTCAGGGTCCATCTCCTGCAGTTCCCGGTAAAGCCTCGGCCCCGGATTTTCCTCCATGAATCTTCTCCTGGTGTCCCCATCCGGGTCCACACAGCCGGGTTCATTCATGCCGATCCAGCAGATAATGGAGGGATGGCGCATCAGCATCCTGACATTTTCCTTGTAAATGCCGATGAATTTCTCTGCCCACTCATCTGTAGATGGGTGCGTCCAGTTATACTCTGAATCCTGGATGACCGCAATGCCCATTTTGTCGCACAGGTCATAAAACATATCCTGTTCCACATGGACATGAACCCTCACAAGATTAAAGCCTGCTGCCCTAATGTTAAGCAGGTCCCGGTAATACCGCTCCTCTGTCATGGCAGAAATATAGCAGTCAGGAAAATAAGAGGTTCCACGGATAAAAAAATCCCTGCCGTTCAGACGGAAACGTGTGATCTCTTTCGTTCGCACGATCACTGTTTTCCGGAATGCAAAAACAGACTCTTTTCCGCATACCCTGCTGCCGTCTCTCTCAATCCAAACTTCCGCGGTATACATCCACGGCTGGCCGTGATCCCAGGTGTTCCAGAGAAGAATATCCTCCATATTGACGGAACACGTCCTCTCCTCCTCACCGGCCTCTGCTGTAAAATCCAAAACCGCTTCACTCTTACAGATTCCGGATCTCTCATCCCTTATCTTCAGTACCATCCTGTACTTGGCACCGGGTGTAAGTCCTGCAAGTGCCGCCTTTGCCTTTACCCGTGCGCTGTCCATGTCTTCGGAAAGCTCATAGTATATCTCCGGCCGATGCTCCATGAACTCCTGTTCGGTCATTATGAGTTCCACCCTGCCGTAAATCCCCACAGGGTTCACATCGCGCTGTATGAATGTATCTGAATGCTCATAGGTTCCCTTCACCATTCTGCGCTTCACAAGAATGGTCCTGGAATCCTCTCTCTTCTTCTCCACTTCATCGTCCCAGGGAGAACTCACCTTAACGATGAGAAGATTCTTCTCTCCCGGTTTTACAATGTCTGTGATATCAAAGGAAAACGGCGCGGAATATCCCTCATGTTCCCCTGCAAACTGTCCGTTCACCCACACTTTGCAGTAGTAATCCACGTTGGTAAACCTCAGCCGAATCCTCTGCTGATCTCCTTTTGGTAAGTCAAATTCATGCCGGTACCACCAGGGAGCCTGGTTAAAATATCTGAGTTCCCTTCCGAAATAAGGCTGGCCGGCAAACAAAAGCTGCAGATGTTTTAACCCGCTTAGTTTTTCCCATTCCGAGATCTGGGGGCCCATCTCCGTAAAAGCTTCTCTGTCTGTATACAGGCCCAGCTCTTCCCCCGTATCATGTACATCCTGGAGAATATACCAGCCATCCTCCAGATTCTTTACTGTCTCCATATCCTGCATCCTCCTTTGTATCAGCTCTTCACTGCGCCTGCAGCCATACCCTCTATGATATTTTTATTCAATATAAAATAAACAATCAGTGTCGGAAGAATAGAAATGACAATGGCGGCAAATGTGCTGCCCCAGTCCACTCGTCCGAACTGCCCCACAAAATCGTTCAAACCGATGGGAAGTGTCTTCATCTCCGACGAAGATATGAATGTATTGGCATATGTAAATTCATTCCACACAAAAACAAAATTGTAAGTGAGCACCGTCATGGTGGTATTCTTCGCCATGGGAACTACGATCTTCCAGAAAACAGTACCCATCCCTGCGCCGTCGATCACTGCTGCCTCCAGCAGGGAATCCGGCAGGAACTTAAAAAATCCCGTGTAGAGATAAATACACATAGGAAGCCCAAATCCCACCTGCGGCAGTACCAATGCCCAGTATGTATTCCTCAGCCCCAACGCATTGTAGATCTGGAACATGGGGATCAGACAGGCGAATATGGGAATCATCATTCCAAAAAGGAAAAATCCCATCAGCGCATCCGCATGTTTTATTTTCACCTTGCTGATCACAAAGGCCACAGGACAGCCCAGGACTACAATACCCAGCAGGGTCAGTACAGCAACGATGGTACTGTTTAAAAAGTATCTTGGGATTGCGGAGATTGTCAGAGCGCTTATATAGTTCCCCAGATAGAAGCTTGATGGGAGGGCGTATTGAGCGGTGTATGTCATCTCCTCCGATGTTTTCAGGCTGGAACAGATCACCCAGAAAATAGGATATATCTGTATCATTACTATGATAAGCACTATAAAATAAAAAATACCTCTTACAGCCTTGCTTTTCCCTGCATGTGTCATTCTGATTCCTCCCCCTTCGCAGTCCCCAGCAGTCTCTGGATAACGAATACCGCCGCCAGACATTCCACCACAAGAAATACCGCCAGGGTACTGCCATATCCAAAGTCAGCAGAGTTAAACGCTGTTTTGTACATATAGGTCGCTACCATTTCCGTCGATTTTGATTTATTATCCAGTATATAGAAGACATCAAAGGTCTTCAAACATCCATTGATCAGCATCACCACTACAATACTGAAAATATTCTTTATCAAAGGCAGTTTGATATATCTGTACTGCTGGATGAGACTGCACCCGTCCATAATGGATGCTTCCAGTACATCCTTGGAAATGGATACAAAGGCAGAATAAAATATGATCATATACAAACCGCAGTATTTGTACCCGTCAATCAGTGTTATAGTGACAAGGGCAGTCTTTGAATTTGCCAGAAGGGCAATGGGGTCCATTCCCATTTTCTCCATCAGATAACAGACCAGGCCCTGTGGCTGTGCGGAAAGCATCTTGGAAAATATCTGACAGATTGCCATGGACGATATGATACAGGGTATAAAATAAATGACACGCAGCACATTGGACCCCTTGATGATATGGGATAACAAAATTGCCAGGAACAGACCCGCAAGAAGCTGGAACGAACTTCCCAATAGTACAAATTTCAGGTTATTCACTACAGCCGATTTAAACGTCCCATCAGAAAACATCCTTACATAATTGGCAAGACCTACAAATTCCATATCTTTAATGCCGTTCCAGGAAAAAAAACTATAACCCACAGACCACAGAATAGGAATGATCACCGTAAGAAAATATACGAAAAAAGCCGGAAGTACAAAAAGCGCAGGCTGTATTTTATTTCTGGGTTTCATCTATACTCCTCTCCTTCCTGAGTGATAAGGGTCCGGTCTCCCCTACAGGTTCCGGACCCTCCCTTTTTATTCCACATCAAAATAGTCCGGCGCATACTGCGCTACCGCTTCATCCATTCTCTGACAAAATTCTTCTGGAGTGGATTCGCCCATACCCAGATTAGCCAGTTCTTTTCTGTAAACTTCGTTTGTGGATGGGTCCAGACGGACATCCCAGCACTGAGCAAAGGTGCCGCAGTTTTCCAGATCCTTCAGAATCTGCTGTGTCAGTTCCGGAAGTTTATCCGGGTCACTAGGCATCATGGACGGCAGCATATCAAATTCATACATAGCCATATCCGCGAAATTGTCCCATACAAATTTAATGAAATCCTTCATAGCCGGAGTCATGGAATCTTTCAATACCGCAGTTCCGATGCCGCAGTTGGCATAATAGTCATTCTCTGTTGTCGCATCTTTATCACTGTCTATTGGAAGCTTGAATGTAGAAATATCATCTTTTAATTCTTTATTCTCATCCACAAGATCCGGAGTATCCCACGTCCCTGTGTATAACATGGCAGCACCTTTATTCAAAAACAGGTCCATCTGTGCTGTGGCATCCGAATTTGTCCAGCCTTCGCTGAAATACTGCGAGATCTGCTGTGTATATTCTGCTGTGGCGATACCCACCTCTGAATCAAACTTTTCTTTACCCATTCTGGCATTATCAATAAATTCATTCCCTGCCATACGGAATGCCTTAAATGCCGGATATCGCATGATCATATCATAGTTGCCGGCTGAGATTGGTGTGTACCCGGCTGCTTTCAGCTTTTCACATGCTTCAAGCAGTTCTGTCAGGGTCTTGGGCGTCTCTGTGATTCCGGCATCCTCGAACATTTCGGTATGATACCAGAAATACTCCACATTTCCCTGCCAGGTCATCAGATAATTACTTCCGTCGCTCAGTTTCGGATAATCCAGTGCAATGTCAAAGAACTTATCCTTTAATCCCAGTTCGTCATATAGGTCATCTATGCTGTAGATAATTCCCTTTTTGCAGATACCTTCAAAAAAGGCCTCCGGGTCCGCATCAAACCAATCCGGCAGTTCGTTGCTGGATGCCAGAATTTTTATTTTCTGGAGATAGGTTGCCCTGTCCGCTATGGATTCTACATTAAATTCAAAACCGGGATGATCCTCCTTATACATCTCCGCAATCTTCTTCAGTGTCTTAAGAGCTGCATCTGTCTCACCTCTTGCACTGACGTAATTGATCACCAGATCTTCTGAGTCAGTATTATCACCGGATTCCTTTTCCTGCGTCTTCTGTGTATTTTCTTCCTTTTTATCACCGGTTCCCCCATTGCCTCCGCATCCGACTGCCGTTACACACATGACTGCAGCTAAACCTGCAGCTGCCAGCTTCTTCAGTTTCATCCTTTTTTCCTCCTTTAAATTTGCCTTATCATCATGACGTCCTGAGATTCGGTTTTTTCTGTTTTTTGTTTGTAGATTCATTATAGAAAATTTTTTCGACAAAATATATGGAAAATTTTAAGTACACTTGGAATATTTTCCTATAGTTCTCAGATTGCTTGTGACATAAATCCGATTATTGTATAATAACTTTTAGCCATACAGCAATTCTACGCATCTAATGTGCTGGCTGTAAGAAAAGATTCTGAAGCCAGGTAGAAATCCTATTGCCAAAGTGGCTGTGAAAATATTCATATGAAACCAATGGAGAAAAAAAGGAGCTTTCTATGAACAGGATAAAACACTCTGTATTCTACATTTTTTCAACTTTTCCTATTAAACACCGGCTGCTGATCACCTACCTTTTTCTGAGTGGTTTTATATTAGTCATCACAGCAGTCGCATTTTATAACACTGCTAAAAATGCGCTGGTTGAACACGCTACCTTATCCAGCCAACAGCAGCTTACGATCATCACCAACAATCTAAGTGAAAAAATAGGCCATATTTCCGACTATGCCATTACCCTGTCCATCAACAGTGATATTGGTGAAACCCTGAAGGAAAACCCCACGGTACCTGAAAACGCACTGTCACGCTTTTTTGTAAATTCCACGCTCACCAAACAGGCACAAAGAATTATTGGTTTACATAAAAATATATCTAATTGGGATATTCTTGACACAGAAAACAATTGGTATCACAGCAGCACGGATATCACAGAAGAATTGACCCCTTGCCTGTCACCGGAATTTCTGCAGGTATTGCAGACGGATCCTTCCTTCCACTTTTTAGGTCCTTATACGATTGACGGCACACCAACATTCGCCGCCTTAAAACCAGTTACGGACATTGACACCACAAAGTATCTGGGCACCGTCGCCCTTCTGATCCAGGAACCCAGCATATCCTCCGCCTTCCGGGACCTGCCGGACAGTGATCTGCGGAATTTTTACATAACGGACTCTGATAACAGGATATTGTCCTCCTCAACATCCGAGGGAATCTATGAATCTTTTGCCTCCTATACGGGAATCAGCACCAAAGAGATGAAGAAACTGGAGGATACGAATATGGCAACCGCCTATATCCACGGAACAGAGACACTGCTCATCAGAAAGGAATATCCCGGGCTGGACTGGTATGTGGTGAACCTGATACCTCTGCAGAATCTTACCATGGAGCACAGGACTGTGCTGCAGACCATTGTTCTCATATGCGTACTACTGTTCATCCTCTCCCTGTTCTTCTCCATGCTCTGCACAAGGACTGTGACAGCCCCCATCCAGCGCCTGGCCTCCAAGATGGAGACAGCTTCCATGGGCAACCTGGATATATCCGCAAGCTATCACTCCAACGATGAACTGGCAGTTCTGTACAAGCAGTTCAACCTTATGATGCAGCGCATACAGACTCTGATCGATCATGTATATGAAGAACAGAGCGCAAAACAGGAGATGGAGATCCGGCTGCTCCAATCCCAGATAAATCCCCATTTCCTGTACAATACACTGAGTACTATCAAATCCCTGATTGAACTGGAGATGAATGAGACCGCCGTAAAAGCAGTGGCCGCAATGTCTGTCTTCTACCGGAATTCCCTTTCAAAAGGACGGTTCATCATTCCTCTGAAGCAGGAACTGGAATTGACAGAGCAATACCTGTACATACAGAGCCTCCGCTATATGGAATATGTAGATTATGAGTTCAACCTGACAGCCACATTTCCCATGGACCAGATCGACATACCTAAGCTTACGCTCCAGCCTATTGTAGAAAATATATTTGTCCATGCCCTATCCACAGAAAAATGTCATATCTGCGTCAATATAACCGAGGATGACGCAAACGTAGCAATAACCATAACCGACAACGGAACCGGTATTCCCCCAGAAAAGCTGAAAGAGCTGCAGACATCCATTTATTCCGGCAGTGTGGATGGCAGATCCTTTGGCCTTCCCAACATTCACCACAGGATCATACTGTTGTACGGAATGAACTATGGCCTTACTATAACCAGCCGGGAGAAAGAATTTACCGCAGTCACAGTAACTCTGCCCAAAGGAGGAGCAAAAGATGAAGACCCTGATAATTGTTGATGATGAGCTGTTTTTCCGCAAATCCATCTGCAGCCTCATCAAAAAACAGGAAAACTATGAGATTATCGGCGAAGCCAACAACGGAGCTTCCGGTGCTGAAATCATCCGGGAACTGAAGCCTGATATTGCCCTGGTGGACATTTCCATGCCTGTCATGGACGGCCTGGAGATGATCCGTTCCCTTGTTCCGGACTGCCGGACAAAATTCATCCTCTCCACAGGTTACAGCGACTTCGCCTATGCGAAGCAGGCCATCACTCTGGGGGTAAAGGAGTATCTTCTGAAGCCGGTGGACAACCGGGAACTTCTCGACTGTCTTGATAAACTGAGTCTGGAAATTGACAGCGAACGCCACAGACAGGATGTAATATCCGACTACTATCAGTCACGGAGCATCTACCAAAAACACATGGCTCTTAACTTCTTTAGCAAAGCCATATCAGGCGACTGCCAACCGGAGGAATTCGCCGTGCTGAAAAAGCAGGCAGAGCTGGAAGGCACAGACTGGTTCCTGGTACTCTCCCTGAAACTGAACAGCACCAATACCTCTGTGTGGAACTGGGAAACCGACCTGGCACTCTGTCATTCCATTATGGAAAATATCTGTACGGAAGTCCTTCACGGAACATATGAGCATCTTCTTTATGTGGATTACTCCCTTTCCCACCAGTATATTATCCTGGGGCTGAAGGATGGCTCCTGCCAGGTTCCCCGTCTGGAAGAACTGTGCGAACACCTGATAAAGCTGCTGAAGGATACGGTCCATATACCTGTGAGCATTTTCAGCGGAACACCGCAGCATGGTGCCCAGGGAATCAAAGCTTCCTATGAGGAGGCGCTTTCTGTCCAGCATAACAGCAGCTATAAGAATCTCACGGTATTTAAGTATTACAGCCGGGAAGTCCTTTCCCAGAATATGGATATCACATCCGATATCTGCCGTGAACTTCTGCTTCTGCTGCGCAGAAAACAGGGGGAACAGGTGATCCAATACATCTGCAGCACCTTTGACAGAATGCAGGAGACGAACTGCCATATCCGCAAGACCCGGCTTACGGCTGCCTTATTTATCACAGTGCTGGATGATTTCATTACGGAATGCGGCTGTTCGGACATGGAATTTACAGAACTGCAGAATGCCCTGGATTCCTACCGTAACTGCGAAAATATTGACCAGCTCAAAAAGCTGATCACAGACACCTACATCTCCGCTTTAGAACGTTTCGGAAAAAATACGGAGTCCGGCAAGACTCACCTGATATCGGATATCCAGGATTATATTGGTCAGCACTACATGGACCCTGAATTAAGACTGGAAACCATTGCCGCCCATTTTTTCGTCAGTCCCCAGTACCTGAGCACACTGTTCAGCCAGGAAAGCCACAGTACACTGAGCAGCTACATCAATACTTTCCGAATGCACAGGGCCAAGGAATTTCTGCTGCAGCAGTCTCCTTCCATACAGAATACAGCGGCACTGTGTGGTTTTACGGATGCAGGGTATTTCAGCAAGTGTTTTAAAAAATTTTACGGGATATCACCTAAGAACTTTTTGGCACTCCGGTCCTCCTGAACATGCAGGGGAACTTCCGGCTGCCGGGCGCGGAGCAAACAGCGGCTATTTCTGTGTGAAAAACGGTTGGATATTGCCAAACCCTTTCTTTTGTGCTAATTTAAGTAGTATTGAAAAAGAAAAAGCAGCTTTTTTATGTACGGCCAGCGCAGCAAATGTGCAGGCCTGACCAAATAGCTGCGGGAAAGGACCCAAAAATGGCAGACATACTAACCAGGGCCGCTGCACTTATCTGCATGATTGCCCTGGCGTTTACATTGAAAAAGATACATATTTTGAAAAAAGAGGACTTCCGTGTGGTGTCCGCACTGGTGGTTAAGATCACACTGCCTTGTGCCATCATCAATAATTTCAGCCAGATGGATTTTGACACCTCTCTCTTTTTTCTGGTTCCCATTGGATTTTGCGGAACCCTCTTTCTGATCGGAACGGGATATTTTATGGCGAGAAAGAAAAGCCCGGATGAGAAGGCTTTTCAGATGATCAACCACTCAGGGTTCAACATCGGCACCTTTGCCATTCCCTATCTGCACAGCTTTGTAGGTCCCTCCGGGGTGATCGCCGCTTCCATGTTTGACATCGGCAATTCCCTGCTGTGCACAGGCGGAACCTATGCCTTGGCCTCCAGTGTGCAGAACCCGGATAACAGAACCACCATAGGCTCCCTGTTAAAAAAGACCTTTTCCTCCGTACCCACCCTGACCTACCTGCTCATGACACTTTTAAGCCTGCTGCATCTCAGGCTGCCGGGGGGCATACTCACCTTTGCGGGAATCGGGGCGGAGGCAAACGCATTCATGGCTATGACAATGCTGGGAATCGGCATGGAACTCACCTTAAACCGCAGACATTTTTCATCCATAACCCGTATCTTAAGTGTCCGCTACCTGGTGGCCCTCATATTCTCCCTTGCCGCCTGGTTTCTGCTTCCCTTTGACAGAGCCCTGAAAAAAACACTGGTCATCCTGCTCTTCTCACCGCTGGCATCCTTTGATCCGATCTTTACGGAAAAATGCGGGGGTGATGTGGGACTTTCCAGTGAGATCAATTCCATCAGTATTATTATCAGCATTGTGTGTATGACACTGCTTTTGATCATTTTGTAAAAAATAACGGTGAACATAGCTGCCTTCCGGGTACGCTGTGTTCACCGTTTTCATTTTCTCTATCCAACCTGAATCTGGCAGACCTTCATGGCCTCCAGTGCATTCTCATGGCTCTCTTTTGTAACTCCCGCGCAGCAGGACGCATCCACAGAGATCACTGCCTCGGGGAGCGCGGCTTTCAATATCATGGCATTTGAGATAATGCAGATATCTGTGCACAGACCCACAAGTTCAATCTCATCATACCCTTCCTTTCCTGCCAGATGCGCAAGAACCGTACTTCCAAATGTAGGCTTCTCCACCAGTCTGCATCCGGCTGCAAGCCTTCTCAGCTCCGGTATCAGCTCCCACCCTTCTGTATCCCTGATGCAGTGCGGAACGGGCAGATTCTTTCCCTCCTGGGTGTCCATGTAATTCTTCTCATGTGTATCAAGGGTGAACACCACTGTTTTCCCCATCGCCTTAGCTTCTTTGACCTTTTTAACCACATTTTCCACAATGGCTTTGGCTTCCGTTGTGCCCAGAGCACCGGTCACGAAATCAACCTGCATGTCAACCACCACTAATAACTGCTTCATTGTCCTCATCCTCCATTTCTCATATGATACCACAGAATATCCGGCTTTACCCATAAAGGGCATCCCTGTAAATATTGGCTTTCTCCTGTCCCTGCAGGATCCGAAGGGCGCCGTAGGCCAATGCCTCCAGTTCCATCTCACCGGGCATGATCCTGACCGGTCCCAGGAAATCAATATAATCGGTGATCCAGTCTGTCAGCATTTTGGAGTGTGCCATACCGCCTGTGAGAATTATGGCATCCACATTCCCCTTCAGTGCAGGGGCAAGCTGTCCGATCCCTTTTGCCACCTGATAGGCCTGCGCCTCATACAGAAGCTCAGCCTTTTCATTTCCCTGACGTATCATTTTCTCGATTTCCCGGCAGTCATAGGTTCCCAGATACGCTTTCAGTCCCCCGTCTCCGCGGATTTTCCGCATCAGCTCTGCCTTGGTATATTTCCCGCTGTAACACATGTCTACAATATAAATAATGGGCACACTCCCGGAACGCTGCGGGGAAAAGGCTCCGCCGTCGTCACTGAGGGCATCCACTATTTTCCCGTGTCTGTGTGCTGAGAAAGAGATCCCGCCGCCCATATGCGCCACCAAAAAATTCATCTCCTCATAGGACTTCCCCGCTTCCTCCGCTGCCTTTCGTGCCATTGCCTTACTGTTTAACACATGGCAGAAGCTCTGCCGCACCACCTCCGGAATGCCGGTGATACGCGAAATTTCCATAAATTCATCCGAAGACACCGCATCATAAATGTAGGCGGGAATCCCAAGCGGTGTAGCCACCGCATCTGCGATCAGTGCGCCCATATTTGATGCATGGGGACTGATGGGGCCTTTTAAGATTCTGTCTTTCATTGCCTGATTCACGGTATATCCGCCTGCTTTTACAGGAGGAAGAAGTCCGCCCCGGCCAACAACAGCGCTTAACTGTTCCACCTGATAGGAATGTACCTCCAGACAGGCCAGAACCATATCTCTTCTAAAAGGGAACTGTTCTTCTATATCCGGATGGCTGTCCAGAAACACAGAATCATGCTCAATGTCTTCCCGGAACATTTCCTGCCGGTTTCTGAATACAGCTATTTTCGTAGATGTGGAGCCCGGATTTACTGCAAGTATATCGTATACCATTTCCTTACCTTCCTTTACAAATGCGTCTTTTTCCTCAGCTCCTCGCCCAGGGCCCTGCCCTTAAATATAGCCAGCGCGGACAACATGAGCACCGCCCCTGCCACACACAGCACCGACGGAAGCCTCACGCCGACTGCGCCGCACAGAAGAAGAATCAGGGGAATCAGACTTCCCACGGACACTATGACCATGTAAATCATATAATGTGAGACCGGCGCCCTGGTCACGAACACCACCACCCACAAGATCACATAGACAGCCAGCAGCACAATAGGTATCCCGAAATCCACAGACCATCCTCTCCACCCTGTAATAAAATCCCAGAACAAAAAGACTGCCCACAAAAGCACTGCCTCCCAGACTGCATTCTTGAACAGATTCCTGCGCTTTACGATAGCGACCGCTGACAGGATCCACATGCAGCCCACACCGGCCAGCACATAGCCTGACCAGAAACTGTGAAAACCCATGGTCCAGTTCACAGAAACCGCAGCAACACATACCGCAATGCAAACAAAAGAAAATATGCGGAATCCCATGGCCATGCGGGAGTTTTCCCTGGTGAAATCCGGGAACATCTGATTCTCTTCCTCCGGGATTCCCTCCAGATTCCCCTGGCAGAGAGGGCATTTTCTGTGGGGATTCCTGACTGTAATTTTGCAACGTTTACAATACTGCATCCTCAATCCCCTCCTTTTTCCCCGCCCAGTGCTATGATCTCCACCGGGATACCCTGTCCGGTCAGCATCCGGAAGAAATTCCGTTCAATCCTTGTATTGGCATAACCGGATGTGAAGCTGACAGTCAGCCTGTCTTTCCAGGAACACATACACAGCTCCATTTTAGGTGTGCTGGTGTAAAAGTCAAACCAGTCGATATAGGGTTCACACTCCCGGGGCATCTGTATTTTTCCGATATTGGAGAAAACGGCTGTGTCCGCGGAGGTGGAAAAGGCAGCTCCGGCCTGCATGCCCCACAGTTTGAGGGGAAGGGGCAGAATGCGCATAAAAGGATTTTTCTCCATCCGCATAAACCCGTTCATCCGGGCTGCGATGCGCTCCGGCGTCAGCTCCCTTTTGAAAAAATCCGAGGTGAACGCAATGACATCCTCCAGCTTTTCACTCTGTTCGGAAAAATTATATCCGATATCGATCCATCCAAAGAAATTCCGCACAGAGGAGGAGGGAAAGTAACTCCTGAGATTCACAGGTATCATGAGCGCCACCGGGCGTTTTTTCTGTCTAGGACTCATATCCATGGCAACCGCGCAGAGAAAAACAGCGGTAAGGTATACGGTTATGGTAGTCTGAAAACTGCGCGCAGCCCGGATCAGGGCATCTGTGGGCACAATTCCCTCCACAAGTCTCATCTGGCCGTATTCCAGGCGGTGATATTTAAGCTGATGGGATTTGTATTTCGGAATGTCCTTCACCAGCGCCTTGTCGGAATAGTATTTGTCAAAGCTGTCCTCTGCCATCTCCTCATCCGTGGCATCTGCCTGTACCTGGGAGACAGGGCCTGTGACCATATCCGGATATGCCTCCATCAGATAATAGTACACAAGGGTTCTGAGAAACTGAAGGGCCCCGGTGCCGTCCGTGAGGGCATGGTATGTCTCGAAATTTATGCGTTTTTTATAATACGTGACCTCAAACAAAAGATTTTTCTGGTCCCTCACATAGATCTGGCTGCAGGGCGGGCGGTATTCCTCCCTGACAACAGGCTTAAGCTCCGACTCCTCCAGATAATTCCAGAAAATGCCGCAGCGAAGGACACAGAGAAAAAGGCTGTAGTCCTCCATACACAGATCAAGGGCTTTCTGCAGCTTTACCTGGTCGATCTCTTCGGTGAGCTGACAGGAAAGCCGGAAGACGCGCTCATCCTTCTTCCCGCTGGTAGCAGGAAATATCTTTGCTGTATTCTCCAGGGTTCTCCACTTTTTTCTGCTGAAATGGGCCATTCTCTCACTTCACTTTCCATAACCTAACTTTTTAAAAATGCATTGATGTAATCATACGTCTCCCGCACAGCGGAATACACGGGTTCCAACAGGAAAAATCCATGGATACCGTCCGCGATCCGGTGCAGTGTCACATCCACGCCTGCTGCCTTCATCCGCCGTGCATAATCCTCCCCCTCATCCCGCAGCGGGTCCAGTTCCCCTGTGATCACCAGGGCTCTTGGAAGGTTTGAAAAATCCTCAGCCAGAAGAGGCGCAAAATAAGGGTTCTGCCTGTCCGCCTCACAGCTCTGGTAAAAATCCAGATAATCTGCCATGTTCTGTCTGGTCAGAAGATAATCCCTGCCGTTTTCCAGAACGGACGGATACGCATTTTCCTCACTATAATCATTATTGACACAGGGATAGATCAATATTTGTCTTTTCGGAATAAATTCTCCTCTGTCCCTGGCCATCTGGCAGACAGCCGCAACAATATTTCCTCCGGCGCTGTCCCCCATCAGGGTGATCTGGTCAGGTTCCGCATTTAAAATCGTCCTGTCTCCAAACACAGCCTTTGCCGCAGCATAACAGTCCTCTATCTGGGTGGGAAATCTATGCTCAGGTGCCAGAGGATAGTCTATGGACACTACCACATGGGCCGTGTTTTTCGCCAGGTTCCAACACACCCGGTTATAAGATTCCACGCTCTCTGTCACAAATCCGCCTCCGTGTATGTAGAGGATGACCGGATAGATATTGTCTGACATTTTGCCTGTATCAAGGGATTTATTCTTTTCCTGGAAGGCTTCGATATCCACGGTGTCGTAGGATTCCTCATTGGGAAAATAGATGCGCACAGGCACTTCCCTTCCTTCATTGTAGATCTTCGTGTCCAGTGTCCGGTAAAAGGGCTTGAAGGGATCCAGGATCTTCAGATTCATGATCCGTCTGGATTTCTGCAGGTCCAGTTTCGTCTCAGGGTCAGACAGCGCTTTCAATACCAGGTGCATTGCTTTATTCATAAATTTTCCTCTATTCTACTAATATACATCCAACCAGTGTCAGTGTCCCCGGACCGTAATAATAAAGAATATCATTTTTCTGGCACACCTCACTGACAAGCATGCCGTAGGCCTCCATTGCGGATGACTGGCGCTCCGGAAACCGGCACGGCGCATCGGGGTAAGTGCACTCCTTACAGTTTTCACAGGCCCCGTCTCCCAGAACAAGAGCACCGGGATATTCCTCACGGACCATCGCAGCAAACTTGTGAAATGCCTCCTTGTGGCGCTCTCCAAGCTCCTGCATTCCCTCTATATCAAAGCTGTCCTCCAGTTCCCCTGTTGTCTGTACGATCAGTCCTCCCGCATATTTGTGGATCTGCTCGCTGCACTCTTCCAGTGTACCGCATCCGGGAGGACAGACCCAGTTCTTATTGTAATGCTGACATTTGTTCTCCGCACATGCGCTGCGGACCTCACTTCTCACCTGGATTGTGGATGCATCCAGATCTCCTACGTGTGAAAAACCGCAGGAAAGCGCTTTTTGTTTTAATTCCTCATACTTTTCCGGCATTGTTTGCCCTCCTTTATCTGTGGTAATTTCAGACAACTGTAATGAGCAGGTTTGACCTGTATTCTTATATTGATTGTTGCAGATAATCGGGCTGGTGTCAATGTGAAATACAAAGGAAAGGGACTGCTGTGTTTTTATAACACACAACAGCCCCTCTCCGGAAACTCATATTTAACTCATTGAGAACATATTACCACTTCTAAGGGAGGATATTTCTAAGTAAAGTCTATTTTTTAACTACTTCATAGCCCTGAAAATCTGCTGCCTTCTGCAGGTATTCCGGATCCAATCTCGGCATAAGTTTACCAATCTCCCATGGAAATACGGTATAGAACCATCTGTTAATACGGTCCACATAGTTGAACCAGCTCCACAGCAGGCTCTTCAGCTCTTCTTTTGTCTGGATCGTATCATAGGAATCCTCGATATCCAGCGTAAACTGCCACATCAGTTTCAGGTTCAGCCATGGTGCGGGGCATCCCTCGCCAAACTGTCCGCCCATAAGATTTGCCATCTCGTGGTTCAGATATACAAACATCTGCTTGCAGTGTTCCAGTGAAAATCTTTCATCTCCTAAGATGCAATACATTGCCGGTTCAATCGTCCACCATCCCATAGCCTGTGTATCACCTGTCAGGAAAAAGAGATTACCTAATGTCTGCCCCTGTGTACCTGCACCACTGGGGTAAACTCCCATCTTTGACATAGTTATATATTCCGGCTCATCAAACCAAATTCGGTCATTTTCGGCTTCGATTTCTGCCTTAACGTCTTTCCAATGTTTTCCCATTTTTTAACCCTCCATTCTACTGATTGTGATAGTTCCCAGTTTATGATACAGGAAGCTGTGATTCCACAGGTCCTCCCGTGCTTTTTCCAGGTCATCCATGCATTCTTTATCAACCTGGAGCACATATGCCCCGCCTGATCTAAGCGGCTCTGTACAACTCGGACCATAACAAAACAGGATATTCCATCCGCACCAGATCAGTTCACCTGCCTGAACTTCAAGTTTTCCCGGTCCTGATACCAGATAGGGGCTGTCCTCAACAAGAGGGCTTGTCTGGTCACCGATATATTTCGGCGGATCAATTGGGGGTCTTGGGAATAATACGGTCAAATCCCCCGTAGACAAAGTTGGATGTGAAAAGAATTTCACCGGTTTTTCGAGGAATTCCCAGAAATTCTCAGCCATCACAGGTTCTTCCTTGTCCCTAAGTGTTCCCGTGAACTTGATTCCACAGCTGGGAACCTCAAACAATACTTTTCTCATAGTTTTTACCTCCATTTTTTTGTATATGTAAATCCTTTGCAGACCTACATTCAGATTAAATTTTTTCCGGCGTCCACAGGTATAACCGCGCCGTTTATATAATTACTGCAGGCTGACAGAAATAGTATCAGTTCCGCCACCTCTTCCTTACTTCCCCTGTGCAGCGGTATGCCTCCTATTGTTATGACACGTTTCTCTTCATCAACGATTTCTCCTCTGGATGAAAGAATATCATTACCCTCAGCAGAATCCAAAAAGGATGCCGGGCACACTGCATTGCACTGAATGCGTGGAGAATATGTAACTGCTAACATCTGCATAAGTTTTGCAAGTCCGATCTTTGCTATGGAATGGGGAATAAAATCCGGCCAGTTCTCATAATATGAGTTCCCTATGATAGCCAGCATCCTGCCCCCGCCGTTTTTCAGCATTAAGGGCGCTGCTGCCTGGCTGAGAAAAAAGGCCCCTTTCAAAATGATTTCCATAGAACTGTCCCACACAGCTTCTGTCACCTGATCTATTGGCTGTTCATTAAAATTACTGGCATTGTGCAGAAGGATATCCAAACGTCCATAATATTCTTCCACCCTTTTGACTGCCCTTCTAAGCTGCGGTATATTTCTGTTGTCCGCATCCACAGCCAGGCACCTGCGTCCCAGCTTTTCAATTTCTTTCTCTGTCTCTTCCGCTTCTTTCGGCATATGGCAGTGCGTTATCACGATATCTGCACCTGCCTCTGCATAACTGCGCGCAAAATATCTACCCGCCTTCTCTGCCCCGCCGGTGACCAGCGCTACTTTTCCTTCTAATTGAAAATCCATCTGCACCTCCTATGGCATGGGCATGATTTCTCCTCCTGCCGCGAATATAGTCTGTCCTGTCAGATATCCATTTTCGGGAATAAGGAATACCATAATGGCATATGCAATATCCTCCGGGGATGCAAATCTTCCGAGAGGATTGGCTTCCATCTGCTTTTTTTCAATTCCGTCCCAATCCCCGCCCCGGTTCTGACCGGACGCGGCAATCTTTCCCGGAGCCACTGTATTCACAGTTATATTATATTTTCCTTCTTCCAAAGCCACCGTTTTACTAAATGCATTCATTCCCGCTTTTACTGCCGAGAATGGTGCGCACCCTTCAAAGAAGCGGCATGACAGACCGCCCGATAAGTATACAATCCTTCCATACTGCTGTTTTCTCATATACGGGATCACTGCCTTACAGACATGAAAATGTGCCTGCATTGCTTCCACATGGGGTTCCCAGTTCTTCCAGCTCATGTCTGCTGCCCTGCATGGTTCAAATTCTTTATCTCTGTGGATAAGATTCACGACCCCATCCACACGTCCCAGAAAACCGCATGCCTCCCCCACACATCTGTGCATATCCGCTTCGGCTGCCGCATTCCCCTGGATCACAACAGCTCTGCCTCCCAGCGCCCTTACACACTCCGCTGCATTCTCTGCCTTTTCTCTTCCGCGGTTACAGTGGACCGCAATATCTGCCCCCTGCTCCGCCAATATCCGGCAGACCGTTATACCCACTCTTCCTGTGGCACCAAACACTATGATTTTTCTGCCGTCCAGAGCACTTTTCATCTCCATCCCTCCAGTTTACTGATACATATTGCTCAAACCAAAGATTCGCTCAATAACATAGATAACAACAAACGATATCAGTATAAAAACTGCTGAAAACGCGGATACCATGGGTGAAAACTGTTCCGTTATATGTGTATACAGCCTGAGCGGATATGTTACAGTCGAAGCATTTCTTAAAAACATGATAATGACAGCTTCATCAAAGGAAACAACAAAAGCGAATATGATTCCCGATATGATTCCTCTTTTTATACATGGAAGTGTAACCTTATACAGCGTCTTCATGGGCCTCGCCCCCAGCACCAGGGATGCCTCCTCAAAACTGACATCCAGCCCGTAAAGTGCCGCTGTCACACTTCTGATCACATACGGAATCTGTATAGCACAGTAGGATAAGACAAGTTTCCAATACGGCACCACGAACTTCCAGGAGGAAAATGCCAGCAGAAAGGCCACTGCGTATACTACAGTCGGCACCACCATAGGGGCCATAAAAACCAGTTCAAATATCTCCTTTAACCTTCCCTTTGTCTTCCAAAAATAAAGGCTGACCATTGTTCCCAGAACAGCAGAGATCAATGTGCTGACTACAGCTATCTTTAAGCTGATGAATACGGATTCAAAAAAATCCACATTATGCAGTGCTTCTGAATACCATTTTAGTGTAAACCCATGGGTGGGAAATACTGCCCGGTTTCCCTCTCCAAAGGATGTAATGATCACTACGATCAGGGGCAGGAGGAGAAACAGATAAACAACGGAGTTGAAGATCGTCCCTGCCACTTTATATTTACGCATAATTCCACCTCTCCCTCCGGCTATTCCTGTATCCTCATCTTATTTGAGAGGAAACTGGATAATGTAACAATAAACATTGAGACAAACAATAATACCACTGACAGTGCCGCTGCAAAATTCCAGTCAAAGATAAACATAGTCTGTTGATAAATCATATTTGTCATGACCATTACCTTTCCGCCGCCAAGCATCACCGGCACCATAAAAGCTGCTGTATTCAGTGCAAACACTAAGAGTGCGCCGGATACAATACCCGGGGATGTAAGAGGGAGTGTCACCTTGAAAAAGGTCTTTACAAAGCCTGCACCAAATACATAAGATGCCTCCTCCACATACGGGTCCACATTTTCAATCGGGCTTATCATGATCATAGCAAAGTATGGAAGTCCACAATGGATCAATCCCATGATCACACCAACATTACTTCCCAGAAAGTTCTGTGGTTCGGAAATAATATGCAGTGCCTGCAGGATGATGCTGAACACACCGCTCTTCGGCAGAATCGCCATCCATCCAAACATACGAATGGTTATGGATACCCAAAGAGGAAGCACCAGAAATGTTGTTGCAATACTCCTCTTCCAGCCTTTCATATGGGCAACCTTATAGGCAACCGGATATCCCATAATAATACAAAACACGACTGACCACAGGCTCAGTATAAGTGTCCTTGACAAAACCCCTATATAATACCCATCCTTAAAAAAGGCCATAAAATACTCTGCTGTATACTCTCCTGTCTCTTTGTCACAGATACTCAGCCACAGCATCCTGCCAAGCGGTATCAGATAAATCACCATCAAAAAGGCCAGGGGAAGAATAATGTACCACTTATTTACATAGGTCCACTTTTTTTCTTTTTGTTTCATACACACCCTCCTGTTCTGGTTTCCACCCGCCCGTCTGATATACAGACGGGAATCGGGCGGAGGGCTGAGTCTTAATTCTTAAACACCTTATTCCAGCGGTCAACAAACTCTGCTCTGTCTTCTTCTGTTATCATCTCCTGGTCAAAGAATATCAGTTTCTGTATCGCCTCTTCACCATATGGCATGAATGGCTGCAGTTCCTCGGGAACTTCGCATTTCCTGTTGGATGGTGCATAGAAGTTATTTGTGGCATAAGCGTATTCTGCTTCCACTCCAATCAATTCATTGACCAGTTCATTGGCCAGTTCAGGCACCTTTGTGTTTTTGGCTACCGCCACATATGTTGGCATTCCCGGAAGACCTTCTTCCAGATCTGCATAAGAGATCTCGTCATGTCCGTCATTGGACAGCATAGCTGTTCGTCCGTTGGTATGAATAGCGATCACTGCGTCTCCATTGATAAGAGCCGTATCCGTGTCACTATGCTGGGTGGATACCATATATACATTGGGTGCCAGCTCTTCCAGCTTTTCAAAAACACCGTCCCAGCACGATTTGTCTGTAAGGCTGGTATCAAAAAATGCATGTGCTGCCATTTCCGCCAGTTCGTAGCCGCCGCCAAAAGTCACGTCGCTGACAATTACTTTACCGGCATACTCCGGATTCCAGAGATCCTTCCAGCTTGTGGGCGCATCGATCAGGTCATTGCGGTAAGCAAAACCCCTTGTTCCCCAGTTTGTGATAACGCCATATTCATTTTCCTTTGCCTCATCATATAAATCCGGTGCATTAGACATGGCATCATAATCCAGCTCTTTCGTCACACCCAGTAATTTTCCGTTCATCATCTCATAATAGTTCACATGCAGGACATCCACAGAAGGGTCATCGCCTTCCGCTTTCAGTTGGGCAAGGGGCGCTGAGCCAAGCACGATTTCCATGGTGGCTCCGGTCCTCTCCTCAAACGCAGGTTTCACAATATTCCTCAATGTCTCTTCATATGTGCCGCCCCAGGATGTGACTCTTACCGTCTGACCTGCAAAAGGTTTTTCGGATGTGGTGTCATCTGCATTGCCGTCTGTTTTTTCACTGCTTTCTGTCGGTTCCTTCGTCTCTGTCTCTGCCGGTTTCTGTTCATCTTTCCCGGAATTGCCGCCGCACCCTATACATCCCAGGGCCACAGCCGCACTAAGAGCCAGCATTGCCATTTCTCTTTTCATTTGTGTACCTCCTTTGTGGAATTTTATATTTAAAAACTGTATCCTTACAGCTTTTAACCGCATCTCATCAACCCACAAGTACCATTTTCTCCTTATTAAACTGAACCTTGACAGCATCCCGGACTTCAGCAAATGCATAATCCGGATGAATTTCGCATTCAAGCGCAATACCACTTGCCAATCTGACTTTATACCTGACTACAGACCCGAGGAAATTTCGTTCTTCCACTACGGCATCAAACAGATTCTCTTCTGTGGATTCAACGGGAAAGAGATTGATATTTTCAGGACGGACCAGAATAAACCTTTTATCCCCCACATGAATCTTCGCAGGTGATATACAGTGCACCAATATACCGTTATGGAGCATAACCTCCACATGCCCCTCTGAAATCTTTTCTACTACCCCTTCAAGAAGATTAGCATGACCGATAAAGTCTGCTACAAACTTTGTTTTCGGCATACTGTAAAGCTCTGTCGGAGATGCAAGCTGCTCAATCCTGCCTTTATTCATAACCGCGATCCAATCTGAGATGGTCAGAGCCTCCTCCTGATCATGAGTCACATAAATGGCAGTGATATTTAACTGTTTTAAAAGATTACGAATCTCAATTCGTGTCTGGACTCTCAGTTTTGCATCCAAGTTGGAAAGAGGCTCATCGAACAGCATGATTTTAGGTTCTACCACCATAGCCCTTGCCAGTGACACTCTCTGCTGCTGCCCTCCTGATAACTGTCTCGGAAAGCGGTCCTCCACTCCTTCCAGCTGCACAATGGAAAGAACCTCTTCTGCCTTCTTTCTGAGAATTTTCTTGTCCTTGATTCCCCTGTTTTTCAAGCCATATACCACATTGCCGTAGACGCTCATGTGGGGAAACAAGGCGTAGTTTTGGAAAACCATGGCTATATCCCGCTTATATGGCGGTTTTTCTGTAATTTTCTCCCCGGCTAAAAATACATCGCCTTCTGTGGGTGTAAGCAGACCGGCAATCATACGCAGGGTTGTTGTCTTTCCGCACCCACTTGGTCCCAGCAGGGAAAGAATATCTCCTTTTTGTATCTGGATATTGATTTTGTCTACTGCCCGGAAGCCTTTATACTCTTTTACCAGCTCTTTGAGTTCCAGTTGACTGCTCATTTTATCCCTCCTTTATTGGATTATATATGTATATATTTATGTATAGTCCAAATTGTAAGTAATTTCTGTTGTTATCTTTTTTCGTCCGTTCACAATTACCTTTGATGGTTTTGATTATAGTCACGCCATATGAATTTGTCAATCATTTTTTCATATTTTTTGCAATTTGTCTACTTATTATCCAACTATTACCTATTTAATGCTGTTTTTTTAGTTTATTTATACGCTCTTTTTCAGTCATATTGATATATACAATTTCATTTTATTTTATATTCCTATTGTTTTATCAAATCTATTATGCTATAATACCCCCAAAAGATATACATATATACATTTGATTAAATTTGTATACTTCTATGAAAGGAGACGGTCTTATGAAAAAAATCATTAACGATCCATTTAACTTCGTCGACGAGTCAATGGAGGGAATCCTTGCAGCCCACAGCAATCTTTTGAAGGCAGCAGAAGGAAATGTAAGGGCGATTGTCCGGGCTGACGCACCTGCAGCCCATAAAGTAGCTGTTGCCACAGGGGGCGGATCAGGCCACCTGCCTGTATTTCTGGGTTATGTAGGAAGAGGCATGGCAGATGGATGCGCCGTGGGCAATGTCTTTTCTTCTCCCACCTCATCACAGATGAAACAGGTAACAAAAGCAGTGGACAGCGGCAGAGGGGTTCTCTACATCTACGGACGATATCAGGGCGACATGATGAACTTCGATATGGCTGCAGAGGACTGTGCGGAGGACGGCATTGAGGTCCAAACGGTTCTGGTCACTGATGATGTAGCCTCTGCCCCCCGGGAAGAATGGCAAAAGAGGCGAGGCGTGGCCGGTTTGTTTTTTGCTTACAAAATAGCCGGTGCGAAAGCGGAAACCGGATCCGATCTGTCATCTGTCAGGACTGCTGCGGAAAAAGCCGTCTCCAATATGAGAAGTATGGGAGTTGCACTTGGTTCCTGTACACTTCCCACAGTAGGCAGACCTACCTTTTCCGTCTCAGATGATGAAATGGAAATTGGTATGGGTATCCACGGAGAGGCAGGCGTACAACGCTGTAAACTTGAAAACGCTGATCAGATTGCAGCGACTCTGGTTGATTATGTGGCAGAGGATCTGCCTTTTTGCAAAGGAGACGAAGTGGCTGTATTGGTAAACAGTTTAGGCGGCACCCCTCTGGAGGAGCTTTATATACTGTATCGGGAAATCAACCGGTTACTCACTGAAAGAGGCATTCAGATATACCGCCCTTATGTCGGACGATATGCTTGCTCAATGGAAATGCCCGGTGCGTCCCTGACCCTTATGAAACTTGATGACGAGCTGAAGGAACTGTTGGATGCCCCTGCCGAGACACCTTTTTTTGTACAGAATTGAAAGGAGATACCCATGAAAAACCAATTATCCACAGAAGATATCCGTCAGATGATGCTTCAACTCAGCGATCATATGATATCCGCGGAAACCATGCTCACAAATTTGGATTCTGCCATCGGAGACGGCGACCTGGGCATGACCATGGTAATAGGCTTCACGGAAATCAAACAGAGAATACTTGGAGAGAGCTTCGGGTCTATTTCAGAGCTCCTGCTCTCCTGCGCAGATGCCTTTTCCCAAAAAGCAGCATCTACATTTGCCACCCTTTTGATCTCCATGATGAAGGCAGCTGGAAAAGAGGCAGAGGCCCTGACCTTTGTCGACACTCCAAAAGCCGCACAGTTGTTTGATGCGGCAGTTGCCAGTGTACAAAAAAGAGGAAAAGCGCAGCTTGGCGACAAGACCCTTCTGGATGCACTGATACCGGCCGCTGATTCCCTGCGCTGCTCATCCGAATCAGGGCTGCTCCTTCCGGAAGCTGCCCTGCGTGCTCAGGAGGCTGCCTCTGCCGGGGCAGAAAAAACAATAAACATGAAAGCCAGAACCGGGCGCTCCGGGTATCTAGGGGACAGAACAATCGGGCAGAAAGACCCCGGTGCCGCTGCAATCGTTTTAATTCTTCAATCCTTTACGTCATACATCGTATAAGCAGAAGAAAATACAGAAAGGTTCCGTTTATGCGGAACCTTTCCCGAAGACGGAGGTAATGAATATGAGACAGGTTTCTGCAGAGAGTATGGGAACCCGGCCTTTACTGCCGCTTATTCTGACACTGTCATCTCCCATTATGCTCTCTTTACTCGTGCAGTCCTTATATAACATCATTGACAGTGTATATATATCTCACTATGACAGCAACGGCCTGACAGCCTTATCTCTGGCGTTTCCTGTGCAGACCCTGATTACCGCTGTGGCATCAGGAACCGGTGCCGGCACTAATATAATAATTGCAAAAGCATTAGGTGCAAATGATAAAAAAAATGCATCCTCCACTGCATTTAACGGGTTTGTTTTGTCATTGATTAATTGGAGCTTTTTTGTTATAATAGGCATACTGATTTTAGAACCATATTTTTCCATTTTTACAGCCAACACAGAAGTGGCTTCTTTGGGGCTTAAATATTTAAACATTATACTTCTCTTCTCAATTGCTCCATTCACTGAAAATGTCGCTGTCAGAATTCTGCAGGCAACAGGCAATACTATCCTGCCTATGATATTTCAATCGACTGCTGCCCTGCTGAATCTGATATTAGACCCTGTTTTTATATGGGGATTCGGAGTCATCCCTGCAATGGGTATTTCTGGGGCTGCAATTGCAACTGTATTATCGCAGTTTCTCTCGGCAACTCTGGCAGTGATTACAGTTTTTTTTAAACAGACTGTTCTGACTGTATCATTCCGTATTCCCAGTTTTGATTTGATAAAGGAAATCTTTGTCACGGGGCTTCCTTCTGTATTGGGAATGGCTCTTGTCTCGGCTTATATCTCAGGGCTCAATGCTGTCCTTGCACGTTTTTCCGAGGATGCGGTATCCTCCCTTGGTATATACTATAAGCTGCAGACCTTTCTGCTCATTCCCACTTATGGCTTAAATCAGGGAGTAACTCCCATTATGGGATTTAATTATGGTGCGAAAAAATACAAACGCATGTGGTATACTTTATGGTACAGCCTTGCCATATCAACAGTCACACTTGTTGCAGGTACTCTGTGTTTTTGTCTGTTCACACGGGAAATACTGCTTCTCTTTCACGCTTCGGACAGCCTGATGTACACCGGGATACCTGCATTGAGAATCATAAGTACAAGTTTTCCGTTTTTCGGACTGACAATTTTAATGCCTACCCTGTTCCAAAGCACTGGCTATATTCGACAGAATATAATCATAACCCTGTTAAGAGAAGTTTTTCTGCTTGTGCCGATCGCCTGGGCATTCTCGCATTTTGGGCTGATATACACATGGCTGACATTTCCCATATCAGAAAGTATTGCAGCTTTTCTAACCTGCTATTATACTTATGTGTTGTTCCGGGGACCACTGGCTTACCGGCGTCTGTCCCCCGAATAATTATGCTGTATTTCATTACAATGAAGTGGAGGATTTTTCTTGAAATCAACAGATATCGTCATCGATAAATCATCTGACCAGCCTATCTATCAACAGATAGCAGACAGGATCACCCAGTCGGTGCAAAAAGGATTTTTAAATCCAGGGGACAGACTTCCCACCAGCCAGGATTTCTTCGATAATTACGGCATTGCGCGCGGAACCGTAAAACACGCCTACAATATTCTTGAAAAGAACGGAATCGTAACGGTAATTCAGGGCAAAGGCTCTTTTATAAAGGACAAAAACAGCTCTGTTCAAACCATTGACGCAGTAGACCAGTATCTGGATGAACTGCTGACACTGGGCTTTTCCCTGGATGATATTGAAGGGCTTATCAGCCAAAGATTAAAAGCACTTCAGGACGAACAAAATGTCTTTAAAATCGCAGTAATGGAAAGCTGTCCGGAACTGCTTGACTGCCTGATCACAGATTTAGAACAGTTTCCCAATACAAAGGTTTATCCTTTCCTGGTAAATGATATGGGTGGTAAGCATGCCTTTACACTCCGGGAATATGATTTGATCGTGATAATGGAAAAAAACATACCTCTGTTTCTGGGAACTGAGATTGAACATGAAATAAAAAATAAGATTCTGCCCATCTCCACGATCCTGTCTTCGGACACACTTAAACTTCTGGCAAAAATAATCCCCGGAGAGTCAGTAGGAATCTTATGCCAGACAAAACGTTTCGCAGGGATTTTAAAATGGGAGCTCTCCTCACTGAATGCAATGCTGTCCCCAAAAGAAGTGCTGCTGTACAGTACCTGCTCCGCAGACGCTCTGCTTTCCTTTTTAAAAACCAAACGTCATTTGCTCATATCTTCAAGCTATGAACAAAACTGTTCTTCGGAGCAGAAAAAAATACTCCAGGCATATGAAGAGAACGGCGGCAGACTTTTACCGGTTCAATATACAATAGACAACGGTTCCGCGCTCTATATTGAGGAGTTTATAAGAAACTATCATTTCTCACATTATAATACTTCACGTTGAACAGGGGTATCATTATGAATATCAGTATAGATAAAAACAGTTCTGTACCAACCTATTTACAGATAACAGAACAGATCAAAGAAAAAATAAGCAGCCGGGAACTAACCCCGGGAGACAGACTGCCCACAGAACGGGAACTGTCCGAGGCGATCCATATTTCAAGAGGTACCATTAAAAGAGCTTATGATGAGTTGGGTGATGTAGGGATTCTGGAAAGAGTTCAGGGAAGCGGGACATTCGTTGCCCAACTGCAGGATTTATCCATTTTAGATAACAGTGACAAAGCAGCCCGGGTAATTGATAAGATGATCACTACCCTTTCCCACATGCATCTTTCCTATAATGAGATGGAGGACCTTATCAACTCAAAGCTTCAGTGGAAACGCCAGGAATCCCGTAATATACGGGTAGCTGTCGTGGATTGTAATATGGAGACACTGAGCCTTATCAGCAGCCAGCTCTATAACATCTCCGATGTGGATGTCACCGAACTGATACTCAGCGACATTGTAAAATCACCGCAGAAGCTTACTTACGGCTATGACCTGATACTCACAACAAAAAACCATTATCTGCAGGTAATCGATCTGGCACCTAGCCTCGCCAGCCATGTTATGAAAGTCGCCATTGTACCTTCACAAAAAGTCCAGTATGAGCTGGCCGGTATCCACGAAAATATGTCTGTCGGAATCTGGTGCATGAGCCAGGAATTTGCCAGTGCAGTCTACGATAATACCATGAGACTTGGCCAGGGAACACCGCGGATTGACTTTCAGCTTGACAATGCGCCATACTCTCTGTCCGATTTCCTTGAGGGTAAAGATGTGCTGATCCTTCCATATGATTATCTAAGCGGAAGCAGAACAGATGAACCGGAGGTCATCCAAAAATTTATGCAAAGCGGAAAACAGGTGATTTTCTTTGAGTATCACATCGATCAGGGTTCCCTGATCCATATTACACATGAACTGGAATTGTGCCGTGAAAACAAAAAACCTGTTTCACTGTAGTTCTGCAGTTCTCATCACCGAAAGGCGGCTCCTGCCGCCTTTCTCTCACTCTCTTTGACATCTCCTCATTATTTTCCCCATTTCCGGCAACACTATAAAATAAATCGTAACTTTTCAGCCATCTGAACAGTTCCGATCAATCAAACCATTGGAGGCCAGAAATGAAATTATGTAAACTTATCCCAGTATCCCTTGCCGCCTTTCTTCTGCTGACCGGATGCGGCTCCGGCAAATCCAACATCGAAGATTACCTGAAGGAGGAAAATGCCATCATGGGCAGGATGATGGAGGAAATGGACAGTGCCCGGAACACCGGCAGCGCTGAGCTTGACTTTCTGCACGGCATGATTCCCCACCACCAGTCAGCCGTGGAAATGTCCAAAAGTTATCTGGAATACGCCGGAAAAGGCGGAGAGTTCAAAGGCCTGGCAGAAAACATTATAAGTGCCCAGAATAAAGAGATTGATCAGATGAACACCATGATAGAACGCTTTGAGAAAGCGGAAAGCCCTGATTCCGACAAGGAGGAGGCCTATCTGGAAGAATACCGCGCCATGATGGATACACACCACAGTTCCCACACAGCAGCTAAGACCACTGACCTGGAGGCAGCATTTGCCCAGGGCATGTCCATGCATCACCAGATGGCAGTGGATATGGCAGAGATCATCCTTAAATACACGGATGACGAGGAGCTGACCCGGTTTGCCGACAATATTGTCACACAGCAGGAAAAAGAAATTGACGAAATGCAGTCCTATCTGGATAAAAATACAGACAGCGGCAGACATGAGCACTGATTTGCTCCTGTAAAATAAGATAATCACTTATCTGTTATTGATTTTTGATATCTCTGTGTTTGATTTTTTTGTATTATTATAAGTAATGTTACGGAATATAGAAATGGAGACAGTCTGTTTGGGAGTTAAAAAAACAATATGTAATAAGATTTCAAATAAATATGGATTATCGGGATCTTTAAATCCAAGAAAAACAATTGATTTTCCGTTGTTTTTTCTTATAACCTATGCTATATTATGTATAGAGAAAGGTTTAGCCATATCCATTTAGGTGGCAGCCTTATTGGATGATTGGAGTCCTTTGGACTTCCGCCTACCTTGTTTTTGGGAACAGGGTAGGCTTTTTTATTTCCGCTTGTTTCTACTCTCTATGTAGGCAAGCAGTGCTACGACAAACAAAGCAAAAGATATCATTAATGATATAGCTTCAAAAACTGTCATTTTCACACCACCTCCCTTCTTTTCAGTCAGGGAGGCTGCAACCCTGTATATGGCTAAACCGTATTAACAGTCTATCATGGGTACCGCAAACATTGCAATCTCTTTTTACACAGACAGCGCTACTGCCTCTCCTTATACTGCGTAGGCGTCATCCCCTTATTCTTCTTAAAAGCAATGCAAAAGCTGTTCACACTCTGGAACCCACAGGCATATGCTATCTCCTTTACGGGCCTGTCCGTTGTCTTAAGATAATATCCGGCCTGCTGCAGGCGCACTGACACAAGGTAGGCATGGGGAGTCAGACCAGTCTCCCGTTTGAACAGTCTGAGAAAATAGGAGGCATCCAGGGATACATGATCTGCCAGCTCTTGAAGCGTAATATTGGACCGGAATCTTTGCCGTATATAGGATACTGCCCGCTCACACGGGGTCATTGACTCTGTATACGGCAAAGTATAATCAGGCATTCCCAAAAGAAAGGACAGCATATCCGTAATATATTTTGCCATCCATATTTCCTTGTAGGTTATCTTACTTTCCAGAAGCTCCAGCATATACCTGAGCGGCCGCAGCACCTGCGCCGCCTGCCTTCCTGTAAGCGAAAAAACATTGCCGCTCTGTTTTACTATCATATCATAATAGCTTCCGGCGCATCTGCCGTCAAAATGGATCCACTCTATCTCCCATCCGCTGTCCGAGCCGTAGGCGTGGGGCTGATAACAGTCTATCAGACATGCCTGCCCCTTGCTTAAATGATACTTCCTGCCGTCAAATTCCAAATATCCTTTCCCCTCCCGCACGTAAAAAAACAGGTAGCTGTCGTATGCATTTCTGGCAATATGGTAATCCCTTTCATATGTAAAATCCCCCAGACACAGCGGATACAGCACTTCTCTGCAGGCCGCTGTGGTGGGAACACAGAAGTATATTTTCTCTATCATCTTTCTCCTCCTAAATGTCAATTTTTTTATATAGAAAGTCAACTGCCGCTGATGAAATTCTCCCTTGTTTTTTATAGAATAACTATAAGAATACACCAGGCAAAGGAGAATGTAAATGAAATATGAAATAAGCGCCGAGGACAGAAAGATCCTCCGGGAGACAGCAAAAAAGCAGATGGATTTCGCCTGTCAGGAGCGCAACAAAATCCTGAAAGAAAAATGGTACCTCCACAATGCCCTCCGGGGCGAAACACCCATGGTTGTTCTGGAGTCATGGGGATTTAATGATGAGGTCATCACTCCACGCTTAAAATGTACCGGAGAATTTGCCAGAAAAACCGAGTTTGAGCTGTACCAGAACTTTGTAAACCAGGAGCTCTTTGACGATGACCGGGTAACGCCTGACCGCTTTGAGATGGGATACCATACGGAATTCAAGCTGTATGACCTGGACATGCACAAAGAATTCGCAACCGGCAGAGAGGAGGAAGACACCTCTGGTGTCAGCATGCGTTTTCTGCCTGTGATCGAAGACCTGGAAGATGACTTCCATAAAATCAAGCCCAGCATATTTTCTGTAGATATTGAGGGCACCGAACAGGAATTTCAGCTTCTCACAGATACGTTTGGCGATATCCTGCCGGTAAAAATGAAAATGGACTGCCTCTACAGTGTCCCCACACAGTTGATCATCCATCTCATGGGAATGGAAAATATGATGCTGAATCTGGCACAGTATCCCGATCTCTTTAAAAAACTCATGGACCAGGCCGCTGATGACACGCTTGCATACTACGATATGCTGGAAGAAAACCATCTGATCCTGCCCACCACAGAGTACGAAAGCGTGGGACAGGGAACCTTCGCATTCAACCATGAACTGCCGGACACGCCCACTGTGGACGGAAGATACCTGACACGCCGCGATGTATGGGGCTACATGGACTCCCAGGAGACACTGAGTATCTCCCCTAAAATGTTTGAGGAGATCATCTTCCCGTGCTACGAAAAAATCGGTTCCCAGTTCGGCCTTCTGTCCTATGGCTGCTGTGAACCCGTGGACAGGGTCTGGGATAACTGCATCAGCAAATTCAAAAATCTCCGCAAAGTTTCCATCTCCCCATGGTGCAATGAAGAGTTCATGGGCGAACGCCTCCGGGGAAGCAGTATCATCTACCACAGAAAACCTGCAGCTACCTTCCTCGGTGTCAGCGGCAGGGATCTGGACGAGGAGGCTTTCCGCAAATATATCCGCAGAAGCCTTACCGCCGCCAGGGGCTGTAAGATGGAAATCACGCAGAGGGATATCTATACGATTGACAATAATGTACAGAAAGCCCGGAGATATATTCAGATCATCCGGGAAGAAATTGAAAATAACTGGAAATAGATATCTGCCCGGCCAGCGCAGCCGGGCAGATATCTTTTTGCTGTATCAGTTGATTTTATAAGTACCGCACCTGTCACCATTTCCTCTGTAAACAGAAACACTGCTGCAGTCTACATCTATTATCCATTCATCTCCTGGTTTCAGATTCGGAATATTGCTTCTGCCGCACATCTCTTTATCGGCATTCATCCATTCCACATAATATCCTCTTATCTCGTAACAGGGCAGATCCTTTCTGCATATGATGGCAGCCCTCCCTGCCTTCCATTCTATAGCAAATGAAGCGCACTCCTTTTGCTATGATTTGTGGGAAATTTCTTCCAAAATCTGAGCATTGCTGTAATCCGGATGTCTTTCCTGCAGTTCTGCAATTCTCATTACAAATCCCTCTTCCGCATCAAGCCAATGACAGATCGTTATTGCCGTAAGTCTTTTATTCAGCATTTTACGAATGATATTGACTTCTTCCTCCCTCTTTCCTTCTATCTTACCTTCTGTCTTTCCTTCCTCTTTTAACTCTTCTAATGCCCTGCACACTGTGATTCCCTCCTTCCCCTCATTTGCATCAATATCCTGCCCCAGCATTGTAAGTAACGCTCTGCTGGCCTCTGCAGACAATTCCTCCAGTTCCTTTCTATGGTTTTCTACATATCTTTGAAGATCTTTTTTATGGTTTCCGCACTTTAAAGTTTCCAATATCAATCTCCAATCACCCGGAAATTTACTCGGATCTATAATCCTGGGATCTATCAGATGTACTTTATATTGGGGGAAATACTCCTTTAACTCTGCCGCACCATCCGGCAGCCGGATCATCTCCTCCACTGTGAGCGGACCATCCCAAGGCCTGTCCCCATAATAGAAAACAATACTTACCACCGGCATGAGCTGTTCCCCTTTATGAAGTCCTGACAAAAACTCCGCCGGTGTTTTCAGATTTCCCGCTTTCCTGTTTTCTTTTTGTATTTTCTTCATCTGGTCTCCGTACTGAACGGAATCATATAAAAGCATGCGCACCGGCATCCCATAATGTATCTCACTCTGGTTTTCACAGATAAAGATCACATACATCGTGTGAAAATATGCCTGTTTAACCGTATCTCTTATCAAGGTTTTTTTATTGGATCTGCCATCGGCTTCCCAGGGAAGCTGATGAATCATTTCTCTCGGAAGCCGCTCTGCATACTCCGGCCTCAATACCTGTTTCCCTCCGAAAACCGCACCGTTCATAAAATCACAGAACACCTGGGGGTTATCAAAATACGGCGTAATATTATCATCCTTTACTCCCATTTTTCCTCCTTATATAATTTTCATTTCCCGGAAATCAACTGGCCGAATGGCCGGAATAGATAAATATACATGCTGCCTGTCGCGGCGATTTGCTGATTCCAGAATATCACAAAGAGGGTAACAGGGCAAATGAACTTTTTATAAATTCAATAAAAATACACGAAAACATTTTTTCGTTATTATCAGTATATAATGCAACCAGACATTTTGCAATACCATATTCACATATTAAACATTCCCCAAAGTTATACACCAAATGATCCTTAACAGCTCAAAATCACTGCTTTCTCGCATATATCACTGTAATATTGTCCATCAATAACCAGAATATGATATTCCTATTCAACAGGCAGGATAGTAAAATAATGGCAGAACAAATGGAACGGCGGATACCTTTCAGCCCCTCCGCCTTATCAAAAATAAAGAATCAAACATATGTCACAAAAATCACAAGTAAAAATCTGGGAAGCCCCCTGCGTTATCCCCGCCAATAAAGTCTATCCCCCCGAAAAAAGCCCTCTTTTCATTGAAAAACGAGCCTACCAGGGCAACACCGGAAAGGTCTACCCCCTTGCGGGGCTGACAGGCCCCTGGATCTCCGGTGGGATCGAGTTCAACCGGCCCCAGCACAGAAGACACTGGTGGAGTACAAAATATACCCAAAAGAACTGATGCCCCCCAGCCAGCCGAACCGCTGAAAGCGCCAAAGGACATGAACTCCCTGGAGGAACTGTATCTGGCCGCCTCTCATCTGGATTAATACCGCCATGCCACCTGTGACCCTGCGGATTACTATCAGGAGGGACTGCGGCGTGACGCTGCAGATATCCACCTGAACAACAGCTATAACCTGCTTCTCTACCGCAGGGCCACATTCATGAGAACATTGCCCACTTCCAGGCTGCCGTAGACAAACAGACCTGGAAAAATCCCAATCCCTATTCCGGAGAATATTATTTCAACTTTTGCCTGGCTCTGGAGGCGGACGGGCAGGATGAAAAGGCCTTTGATTCCTAGATCCGCACCTTAAAAGCCGCTGCTGCCGGTACCGGGAAGGCGCTTGAGGAATGGAAACGGCAAATGCGCAGAAAATACGAAAGCTGCCTCCTGTGATTATTGTTTTCCGAACAAAACCGAAGAGATTCGTGTTCTGGAGACGGCCATTCAAATGCTGAACTCTGCACCGATGGCAAAATATTACCTTGGAAATCTGCTCTACGATAAAAAACAGTATGACAGGGCAGCCTCCCTGCGGGAGGGCTGGAATATGACTAACTGGCAGAAAAGCTGAACCAACCTGTAGAGCAGCGGCTTGCCGTATCTGAACAGACAGGCTGATTATCAGGAAGCTATTATGCTCCTGGATAAATAAACAGAACACAAAAACCGGAAAACCACATTCTCTATATGGTTTTCCGGTTTTTTACATCCATTTCTTATGCCGTTTTAACGCTCTTTCCAAAAAGTGTTCTGATTCCATCAATAGCCATAATCACTGCCAGAACCACAATGGGCACAATCAGCACACATTGCAGGCCTTCCACCAGCGCCTGCCCTGTTCCGCCTGCCAGTTTCAGCACATTATTCTTAAATGTGAGTACCAGCGTGCTCAGGGTAGCTGCCAGCATAAAGAACATGGGGAAGTAGAACATCCTGTTGTTCTTCCCGATTCTCTTTAACCAGCATGACACAGCCAGGAATGCGGGCACAGATACAAGCTGATTGCAGGCTCCGAACAATGCCCATATCTTCTGATATCCCGCGATCGTCAGAAGGGCTGCGCAGGCAATTGTGATAACAGTCGCCACATACATATTGCTGAGAATATTCTTCTCCCCGTTCTTCTTTGAAGCAAACAGCTCCTGGAACAGGAAACGACCCAGACGTGTTGCCGTATCCAGGGATGTGAGGGCAAATGCGGAGATCGCCAGAAGAATGATCGTCTTCATGGTAGTCACAGCCATATCCCCCATTCCCATGTTTGCGAAAAAGGTACTGATTGCTGTCGCAAAGACAACAGGCGGCGTGCCAATCTCCGCATAGGCACCGTCGGAAGTCAGATAGCCCACTGCAATTAAAGCAATTACAGCGAGGACACACTCGATCAGCATGGAGCCATATCCGATCATTTTGGCATCCTTCTCACTGTTGAGCTGTTTTGATGTGGTGCCGGAACCAATCAGGCTGTGGAACCCTGACACTGCACCGCAGGCAACTGTGATAAACAGGAAGGGGAACAAGGTCTGTCCTCCGATATTCCATCCGGTAAATGCCTTGAGCTGTACATTCGGATTGGTGAAGAAAATACCAATGGCAGCGGCGATCATCATAAAGTACAGCAGAAAACTGTTCAGATAATCGCGAGGCTGCAGCAAAATCCACACAGGTGCCACTGAAGCGATAAATATGTAAATAAAGATGACCACGAGCCATGCTGTCTTGGAAAAGTAGATTGGGCTTTTCAATCCCACAAAGATGCACAGCGCCAGAAGAAGGACACCCACAATTGTGGAGACACCCAGATTTACATTCTTCCGGTTCAGGAATCCGAATCCCACAGCCAGAGGAATGAACAGCATGGATGCCATCGCAACAGAACCGTTAGCTGCATTCTTCACCATCTCCCCGTCCGTATTTGCTGTAAATCCGGCAAATGTTCCTGCCACAATATCCGCAAACGCCGCAACGACCAGTATCAGCACCAGCCAGGCAAACACAGTAAAGCAGACTTTGGACTTGTAAGAAATATTTTCCTCTATCACCTCTCCCAGTGATTTTCCTTTGTGGCGGATGGATGCAAACAATGCGGAAAAGTCCTGCACTGCTCCAAAGAAAATACCGCCGATAACAATCCACAGAAGCACAGGCACCCAGCCAAAAATAGCTGCCTGAATGGGCCCGTTAATAGGACCTGCCCCTGCAATCGATGAAAAATGATGGCCCAGCAGCACAGGCGCTTTTGCTGGAACAAAGTCCACGCCGTCCTCCTCTGTGTGGGCCGGTGTCTCCCGTTTCGGATCCACGCCCCACTGCTTTGCCAGCCAGGAACCGTAGGTCACATAGGCAATCAGAAAAATCACAATTGCCGCACCCAGAATGATTACTCCACTCATAACTCTTTGCCTCCTCTTTTTTGATGAATATTTGATAATGAAAAAATAGCAACATCTTTTGTACCTATTCAGCAGGCCTGCGCATTTACTGCACTGGCCGTAAGAAAAAGTTCAGCAGCGGGCAAAATTCCTATCACCAAAGGCGATTCTGCATGGATTTTGCTCCTAACTGTGAGGGTACTGAAAAGTTACCATCTTTTTATATCCTTTAATCAAATCCTTTGCCGCTGGATTACCGTATATCCTCCTGTTTTCCATATCAAGAAGCACAAGCCGCTCCTCTGAGAATCCTCTCACGGCAAAACGATAGTTTTTCCGGAACTTTAATTTTTTCAGTGTCTGTAATGTCTCAGGAGATACCGCTTTTTCTGAGACGAACACACCTGTCAGATATGTATACATGTGGTCCTTAACAGGCTCTGCCTCCCCTCCCCTGACCAGCTCCGGCTCCATATGCTCCAGGAGCTGCTCCTGGAAACGCAGAAGATCTCCAGCGTGTATCTCCTCCCTGCACTGAAAAAATGCATGTTCAAAGCAGTGGGCACGCCACAGCTCCGCGCGTTTCACCAGCACATATTTGGCGCTGGTCATGCTAAACCCGGCATAGGCATCATAGACTTCACCGTGAAACTCATACGGCTCTTCCACATCAAAATTCGGCCGGTAAGTATCCATTATTTTATCAAGTACCATCTGTCCATTCATTTTATTCTCCACATGAAATCAGTATACGATTTAAAGTAATAACCTATTAACTTTATAAAGTAATTATAAAATTTGTATAAAAATATAACATTATATTCTCTTTTTTACAACCCCTTTGTTTCATTTTTCATATCTGCCATAACTTATGGTTATATCTTTTCAGCACACAATAAGCACCGAAAAAAACCGGGAAACCACACTTTTCTATGCGGTATCCCGGTTTTATGCGGTATTTCTGAAGGCTGACGCCTGTCCCCAAACGGCGGTTACATAATCTGCTGTACATACTTTGAACCCTTAACGGACTTCAGCCTACTCTGCTGGAAACAGGGAAGGATTATGCCGGAAACAGTGCTGTCTCACTTGGCCTTCCCGGTTATTTCTTCTATATGAATCTTCCATACTCCCGTTATCTTAAGGCTCCTCGCCACTTCCTTGTCAAATTGTCCCATATTTGCAGGCGTATGCCGTTCACAGAGGATTCTGAGTGCATGGATTTTTTCTTCATCCTCCGTCACCTCACAGATGGTTCCGTTTATGACTGCCGATTCATACAATGTGGTAAAGCTGTCCGTCTGCCTTTCCGTATCACCTACACAGACAAGGCATACCTGCGGATGCCTGTTTAAAATATCTATTTTTTTACCTGCCTTTGCCGTATGGAAATAGACGAAGTCTCCGTCTCTTACAATGGTCACGGGAACTGCATAGGGCATTCCCTCCTGATCTGTCATGGACAATACCGCCCATTCACATTTGTCTGTTACCTCCAAAGCAAATTCCCGTGATTTCTCCCTGTCTTTCCTTCTCATGTGAATCCTCCTTATCTTTTTGTACACAGTTTATAATTGTTCAGCCTTTGGCTGCCCCGCCGGATGCTGCCCTGAGATTTCAAGGCAATTGCAAGACAGATGTGCACAGACCACATAAAATGCAGTCTGTGCACATGCCTTTTTGCTGTAAAATTTTATAACCGGATAGCAGCCTGGCTTTTGTTAGGATGATTCTATCATATTCTCACAAAAATGTGTGATTTTTTTATAGGGAGTCCACCCCTAAACGGATATACTGCTCCTGCGGTGCCTCAGCCTCCTTCATTCCTCTCACCAATTTTTTGCACATTATCATCTCCAGTTTTTCATCCTTCAAAGGATGCATTTGATAGTAGTCCTTCTCCTGGTCAAATAGCTGCGATTCTGAAACAAATGCGATATCTCCCGAATAATCCTCCGGTTTCTTGATTGGTATCTTATAGACCGGATATCTTGTATATGAGAGATATCTCCCCATCTCAATCTCTTCCGCATACTCCTCCCCAAAATAACGCCATACCGTACTTGGAATTCCGCAATACTGGTGAAGAGGCTGGTTCTCCAAGCTCTTAGGTGCCCGGAAATATACATATTTTCCGTCACAGACGTTTACCGCACGTCCGAACCATCCATATATCACCTGTTCTCTGGCTTCTGCTCTGCCATCCATAGTTTTTACCAGAGAAATGCCTTTTACCCGTTCAGGTATCCTGCAGTTGTGATGTTCTAAAATTGTTGGCATCAAGTCTATATTCTGTGTCAGCTGTGTCACCCTTTTCCCCCTGTTCTCTTTTCCGGGCCTCTTCATCATCAGAGGAATATGGGCCATCTCATTATAAGCATGCATAAAATTTTTTCCTGTAAATCCGTGTTCCCCAAGCATATGCCCATGGTCCGTGGTGAGTATGATCAGAGTATCTTCATACAGGCCATTTTTCTTCAGAGAGTCTATGAATCTGCCAAACCATCTGTCCGTCATGGTAAGTGTAGCAAGGTAACATTTTTCAAGATGCGCTACAGCATCAGGCGGTTCTGTAACCGGCGCATAGGAAGACCAGTTAAACTCCCTGCCTTCATAAGTATCGTGGTACATCCTGAGATATTCTTCCGGACAGTCAAAGGGTTCATGTGGGTCAAAGCTTTCCACCATCAAAAAGAAGTCATCACACCCCCTGTTGTCCTCCGCCCAATCACAAGCTGACCGGAAAGTCTTGGGCGTAGGAAATTCTTCCTCTGTCAGGAAACGACTCCGGTTCAACAGATACTGCGGCGATTTCCTCCCATATCCCTCCGGGTCCACCCACGGCTGCCTGACACTGGATACCCAGGCATCAAACTCCTGACCTCTGTGATAGTCCCATGTGTTGAACAGATCACAATAATTTTCTCCCCCTATCTCAAAATAGTGAGTATGGTCTGTTGTAATATGTGTGTAGACACCATTCTCCCTGAGGACCTGGGGAAGCGTGATATCAAAAGGTTCAATACCTCCCCATCCTCTCTCCAAAAACTGCATTCTGCCTGTAAAAATATCACGCCTTGCCGGCATACACGGTGCGGAACCGATATAATGGCTGTCATATATCACGCAGTCTCGGGAGAATCTGTCTATATTCGGTGTGATTCCCACCGCATTTTCATCGTAAGTCTTCAGATACCGCCTGTTCAGTGTATCCATCAAAACAAGAACTGTCCTCAAATCCTTTTCCTCCTATCCTTTGATTCCTGTGGTCACGATGCCCTCCACAAAATATTTCTGCATAAAGATATAGAGCACCAGAAGCGGCAGCATGATGAGTGTCGTAGCTGCCATCAGATAATTCCACTGGGTCACAAATTCCTCCTTGAACACGCTGAGCGCAAGTTGGACTGTCCACATATCCTTTTTAGCTGTTATGATCAGCGGCCATGTATATTCATTCCATGTACTCGTGGTCTTAAAAACGATCAATGTGGCAAATATCGCCTTGCTGAGTGGAATATAGACTCTGACAAAAGTACCGAATCTGGTCAGTCCGTCTATCTTTGCCGCTTCATCGAGCGCCTTTGGAAAATTGAGGAAAAACTGACGGAACAGGAACACACCGAAAGCCCCAGCAATATACGGGGCGACCACTCCCGCATATGTATTGATGAGTCCTGTTCCTCCCTGCCCCAGGATATTGTTGCCGCCTGCCAGCGGAAAGTATTTCATAGCTACAAAATTCGGAAGCATTGTAACCTGCTGCGGAATCATCATTCCCACAAGTGCCAGCATAAAAAGCATATCCCTGCCCTTAAAATTTAATCTGGCAAAAGCATAACCCGCCATAGAATTGATGACAAGGCTGATGCCCGTTGCCACTACAGTGACAAAAAACGTGTTATAGAAGAATCTTCCCCAATCCGACGACTTCATGGCGTCTGCATAATTGGAGAACAGCCATTTCTCGGGCAGCAGACGGAATACAGGAGCTGCAATCTCCGAGGAGGTCTTCAGGGAAGTAAAAAACATGATCAAAAACGGCAGCATGATGACTGCACAGAAAAATACCATCAGCAGGAGCAGCAGCCCCTGTCTCACTCTACTTTTTTTCATTTACCACCCTCCTGTCAAATATCCAGATCCTGGCCCTGGTTGCCGTATTTAAAATTCAGTATTGTGAATACAAACACGATCAGCAGTAAAAATACCGCCTCAGCAGCTCCATAACCCATCTTATATTCTGTAAATGCCCTTGTATAAATCTGATGCACAATTGTCGTCGTTGAGTTCATAGGGCCTCCTGATGTCATTACATTCACCTGCTCAAATACATTAAAGGCACTGATCACTCCTGTGATCATTATAAAAAAGGTCACAGGTTTCAGCATCGGCAGTGTGATATGCTTAAAACACTGAATGGCATTGGCCCCATCTATCTTGGCAGCTTCATATAAATACGCCGGGATATTATTCAGCCCTGCCAGGAATAAGGTCATGTAATAACCAATCCCCTTCCAGATGCCCATGACAATCACAGCACCGAGAGCCAGCTTTTCGTCATACAGCCACTGCTGTGCCGAAATTCCCAGCATCTCTGTCAGTACATTGATGACTCCGTGGGTCGGGTCATACATCCACAGCCAGACCATGGACATAGCCACCATGGATGTCACATATGGCATATATATGATCCCTCTGAAGAACTTTGTCCCCCACAGCGCCGCACTTCTCAGCGCAAGTGCCAGCAGAAGCCCCAGTACCATGGTAAAAAACACAGTAAACACCACATATATCAGCGTATTCTTCACTGAAATCCAAAATAAACTGTCTGATATCATAGTCACATAATTCTCCACCCCCACAAAAGAGATGGATTTAAGATTAAAATCCGTAAAACTAAGCCCGATATTCACCAAAATCGGAAACAGCACGAACATCACAAAAAATATATAATAAGGTGCAATGAACACATATCCGCAGCGGTCATCACCAATCCTCTTTGTCCTCCTCATAATCCGTCCTCCCATCCAAAAAAGCGTAAAAATAGACTGCGGACAAGCATCCGCAGCCCGTTTCACATGATTTATTTTGATATCTCTTTCGTAAGCAGATCATTTGCGTCATTGAGTGCTTCCTGTGCTGTCTTCTTTCCGTTGATGACTTCCTCATATGCCACAGATACGTATTTGTTCAGCTCGCTTACCCACGGTACCGTTGCCTTTCCCTTTCCGTTCTCCACATAATTCAAAATAGCGCTCTTCAGCTCCTTATCACCGGATTCCATATATTTGTCCTCCAGGGATTTCTTGACAATAGGAGTATTGAATGTCTCGGTCCTGTCCCACACTACATCATTTGACATCATATGCTCCATAAATAGCCATGCCTCATCTTTATGCTTGGAACTTCCGCTCATGGCTATGAGCTGATATCCGCAGAAACAGACGCCGTCACCGGAATTCTCATCCTTTTTCAGAATCGGCAGGTATCCCAGTTCCGCGTCAGGATAATTTGCACGGAATGCCTGGATATTGGCAGTGGAGAGATTACTGATCGCTGCGTTTCCGTTTACAAAAGGATGCTCCTCCCCTTTCTGCTGGTCGTGTGGTATAAAGATGTTCATCTGTGCCATTTCCCCAAGGAAATTCAGAGCTTCCACAGCCGCCTCATCTGTAAATGCCGGCTCCCCCTTTTCCTCATCCACCACCTTGGAGCCTGCGGTACGCATATAAGGTTCTATGAATACAAGAGAACTGTCTATGGATGGGATGTCCAGCCCCGCGAATACAACCTTATCCCCTTCGCGTTTTGTCAGCTTTTCCGCAGTGTCCTTCAGTTCTGCCCAGGTTGACGGCGGATCTTCCGGGTCCAGACCTGCCTCCTTAAAGACATCTTTGCGGTAAGTATAGATCTGCGGATTCGGCAGCACACCCAGTGCCACCTGAGTCCCCTGGTATTTCCCCATCTCGTATGCACTGTCGAACAAATCCTCTTTTTCTTTCCATTTTTCTATATATGGCTCCAACGGCTCAAAGTCTCCAAGAGACCCTCTTGATCCCACCTCCGCCAGGACCACTGCTATCACGTCAGGATAGGTGTCACTGAGCGTCGCTGCATTCAGCTTTGTCTCCTGGTCTGAAATAGTGGTAGACATCCCCGTGGCCTCCACCTTGATATCCGGATATTTTTCGTTAAAAGATTCCACACAACGCTGGGCAAATTCTGTGCTCAGCTGGTCTGTACCCTGATACCAATACTGCAGTGTAACCTGTTCTTTCTCATCTCCCGTCTTTTCCTCCTGGCTCTGTCCGCACGAGCTCAGAAGTCCGGATACGACGATTGCTGCCATAGCAACGCTTATTGTTCTTTTTCCTTTCATAACTTACGCTCCTTTTCATCAACTTGATGATAATATCTTACCAGATGTGATACGGGAATCACGTGAATTTTTTCGGCAGATTTATTCTTATTTTTTGATTGTGCCGTTTTTTCCTACGCAGAAACAACTGTTTCGGTAAAATCTTCAGGTTCATTTATAATTTTTTTGGTTTTGTGCATTTTACACAATTTAACAGCTATTTTCATTTGATTTTCGTATATTTATATTATATAATGAATTCGGTTCCTGAAAAGTCGTATTTTGTCGAAAGGGGGAGAAAAATGAAAAACAGCCGCCGGATTTCTTCACAAATTCTATGTATTGTAATCATTGCTTTTCTTCTCTTCTTTCTGTTCACCACCTCCATCATTTCCTATCAATACCGGAAGAATACGTCTGAACTGATCACGCTTTCAAGCCAGCATTCTGTCCAGCAGCTGAATGAGGGTTTTAATACCTTTTATCAGCAGCTCATATATATCATGGTACAGCTCTCTTCCGACAGCACGATAAAATCCTATCTCGAGGAGACACCGGAAGATACTTTCTGTTACTATCAAATGCAGAGATATGTCAATACCTATCTGCAGAGTTATAACGGTTTCTTCAGCTATTCCAATGTAAATATCATCCTATACGGAAAAAACAACTGTACTTACACTACATATAATGAAACCGTGGCCCTGGAGGATACTGGTATTATGGATGAAGATTTCATGCAGAAGGTACAGAAGAATCCTAAAAGAATGGGAATAGACTACTATCACAGGGGCATCACCAGAGAGACCCGGGATAAGTATTATACGTTTACCGCCTGCTCCCTTTTTGATCCGTATTCCCAGTCTCCCTATGGATATATCCTGATTGCCATTGATGAATCCTGTTTTTCCAGCTTATATTTCAATCTAAGGCAGGATGACAACCGCTTTTCTGTGATGACGCATGACGGACTGATCCTGTCCGACTCCGACCCCAGACAGATTGGAAGGACGGACAGAGAACTCCTTGACATCTCCGGTTCAAAAACAGCCGGCATTGCAGTAGATTATCAAGACAAGAAATACATTCCTGTCTCCGCTGAAAATGCTTTTTTCGATGTCAGGATCGTGCAGCTCACAGACTATTCCACTATAACATCAAAAGTATTTTCCAACACCTTGATCGTTGTCTGCATTACCGGACTGATTCTGGCTGCGGCACTGCTCTTTTTAGTCTTTGCCGTGCGGCGTATCACCCGGCCCATACAGAATCTGACAATGGCCATGTACAACATTGACTGGGACAGAGCCTCAAAACGACCTGCTGCTGTAAACTGCGGCGGATGTCTGGAAGCGGAACAGCTTGGTGCCGCATTTGACAAGATGTTCCTGGAACTGGACACATATCTGGATAATCTGGCCCGGGAACAGAACGCCAGAAGACTGGCGGAACAGAATGCCCTCCAGAGCCAGATCAATCCTCACTTCATTTATAACACTCTGGCCTCCATAAAGTATCTGTCAGCAGCCGGCCGCAGCCAGGATGTCATAAGCGGTATCACTGCCCTCATAGATATTCTCAGAAAAACCATTGGAGATACCAGAGAGACGATACCGCTGGAGGAGGAATGTGCCCTGTTGGAGAGCTACTTCAAGATACAGCAGCTCCGATACGGAAACGGCATACGGCTGATGCTTCAGATATCTGAAGACTGCCGTAACTTCCTGGTCCCCAAATTATTCCTGCAGCCCCTGGCCGAAAATGCTATTTTCCACGGATTCACCGATAATAATCCGCTGGGGGATATCAGTATCTATGCAGCCAAGATGGAGGACACACTGATCATAGAGGTCATCGATAACGGACAGGGTATCCCCTCCCATATCCTTGCTACCATACTATCCGATGATGCAGCCCTAATCCGTAATAAAGGGTTCACAGGCATCGGTGTAAAGAATGTAAATGACAGAATAAAACTGATTTACGGCGCTGCCTATGGCCTGCATATTGCCAGCCTGGAAGGCTATGGCACACAGATTACTATAAAACTGCCTCTGATTGAACCCGGTACAACCCACTGTATATAAACTGCCGTTTGGTCACTGCTTTAAAGGGAGGAAACTGGAAATGGAACAGAATCTGACTAAAATATTGATCATCGACGATGAACTGCTATTGAGAAATGGAATTAAATACCTTTGCAACTGGGAAGAAAATGGATTTACCATCGCCGGCGAAGCCTCCAACGGTCTGGAGGCCCTGCACATGATAGAGGAAATACAGCCCGACATCATTTTGACAGATATCATCATGTCTGTCATGGACGGAATTGAATTCACAAAGAAGCTGAAAGAACAATATCCATGGATACATATTATCGTTCTGAGCAGCTACGATGACTTTGAGTATGTGAAATCCCTGTTTAAACTCGGAGTTGCCGACTATCTTTTAAAACCTGCTCTCGATAAGGATGAACTGCTTGCCCTTATGAACAGGCTCAGGTCCGCCTCACCCGGTATCAGAAGCCATGCATCTGCCGCCCAGACATTAAAAGAACTGCTCCATGGCGGTACTCTGTGCTGTCCTGATGCCCTGCAGCGTTTCCGTGATGCGCATACGGATTTCCTGGAAACAGAACCCTATCTTCTTCTAACCGGAAAAATCCTGAGCGATATCTCTTTCTACACTTTGGAAAAAAAGATAGCCCCTGAAATTGCCGGACAGTTTGCCCCTCATTCCCACGCTTTCTGTATTTCCGACGAGGGGTATCTCTGCATCCTTTTGCAGACAGTTCCGGAAAACAAAGACCTGGTGCCCGCTCTGTCAACTGCACTCGTGACAATGCTTGAACGGAAGACAGGCAGAAAAATGATTTTTACCCTGTCCGAACCGTACAATGACCTGTCCTGCACACTCACCAGATATAAGGATTGTATCAGGCTTTTGGAATACAGCTTTTATTTTCCGGAAAGAGAATTACTATACCCTGAGGATATAAAGGCTTCTGCACTTCCATTCCCTCAACAGGAGTATCAGAAAAATCTTGATCCCCTGTATCTCCCCGGGGTCCGCCACCTGCTCAGACAATATGTACGCCGTACTGTAGAAAGCCCCTCCACAGAGGTATTTGTATTTAAAAAACAGATTGAAAGTGCTCTATACTCTCTGATTCTGGCGCTGACTATGGCCGGTTTTGACACTTCCGGCATTAATATGGAAAAAGTGAAATATTTCAAGATGATAGACAAAGCCCCTGACTATGCTGTCCTTGACAAGATACTGGATGACTTCTTCCTGCTTGTGAACAATCTGGTGCAGCGTGAAACTGCCAGACGTGACCTTGACCTTTTTTATCAGATCAAAAGTTATATAGCTGATAACTGCAATCAGGACCTGAAGCTGTCTGATATCGCCCAGGCATTTCATCTGAACTATACCTATCTGTCCACCCTGTTCTATCAGAAGACCAACGAGCATTTTTCGGATTATTTGAACAAGGTGCGTATAGAAAAAGCCAGGCACTTGCTGCAGACACAAAAATTGTCCATCGCTCAGGTCAGCGAACAGGCGGGTTTCATAAATCAGGGATATTTTTCTAAGATTTTCAAAAAATATACAGAAATGTCACCAAGAGAATATCAGAAAATATACCAGCGGGGCAAATGAATGCTCCGCTGGCCCTTATCTGCAGTAAGACTATCCTAAAATCTTCTTCAGATCTTCCTCCGGCGTACTAACAGGCGAAATCTGAAAATTCTCCACCAGATAATTTAACACATTCTCAGAAACAAAAGCAGGTAATGTCGGCCCCAGATAGATATTCTTGATTCCCAGGTGCAGAAGTGTCAGCAGAATGCTCACGGCCTTCTGTTCATACCAGGAGAGCACCAGAGTCAGAGGCAGTTCGTTGACGCTGCAGTGAAAAGCTTCTGCAAGGGCGACTGCCACCTTGATAGCGCCGAATGCGTCGTTGCACTGGCCCATATCCATAAGTCTTGGCAGACCGCCGATCTCACCCAGGTCCAGATCATTAAAGCGGTATTTTCCGCATGCCAGTGTGAGGATAATGGAATCCTTCGGCGCCTTCTGTACAAACTCTGTATAGTAATTCCTTCCTGTTCTGGCGCCGTCACATCCTCCTACCAGGAAGAAATGGCTGATCTGTCCTGCTTTGACAGCCTCCACAACCTGACCTGCAGCACTTAAAATGGTATCGTGTCCGAAACCTGTAGTCAATGTGCTGCCCCCGTTGATGCCTGTGAACGTTTTCTCCTCTGTAAAACCGCCCAGCGCAGCAGCCTTCTCAATGACCGGTGTAAAGTCCCGGTCCTCGCCTATATGCACCATACCCGGATAGCTGACAACACCTGTGGTAAATACCCGGTCCCTGTAGCTGTCCTTAGGCGGCATAATGCAGTTGGTGGTAAAAAGCACCGGGGCCGGAAGTCCGGCAAACTCTTTCTGCTGGTTCTGCCATGCAGTGCCGAAGTTTCCTTTCAGATGCGCATATTTTCTAAGCTCCGGATAAGCATGGGCAGGAAGCATCTCTCCATGTGTATAGATGTTGACGCCTTTACCCTCTGTCTGCTCAAGAAGCAGTTTCAGATCCCTCAGGTCATGACCTGAAATGACGATAAACGGGCCTTTCTCCACTTTCATCTCCACTTTAGCCGGCGCAGGAATTCCGTAAGTCTCTGTGTTTGCCCTGTCAAGCAGCTCCATGCATCGGAAATTCACTGCGCCTGCCTCCATAACAAGAGGGAGCAGATTGTCCATATCCCTGTCCTCCCCAATGGCAGCCATCCCCTTGTAGAAAAATGCATTTACCTGTTCATCCGTATAACCCAGTACCATAGCGTGATAAGCATAAGCCGCTGTTCCTCTAAGTCCGAAAAGCAGGAGAGATTTCAGGGAACGGATATCCTCCTGGTCTTTCCAGAGCATCTCCATGGGATAGTCTGATGTGCGGCCGCAGGGTTCCTGGCAGGAATTACAGCCGGGTACATATTTTTCCTTCTCCTGATGCACGGAAGCGATCTGTTTTTTCAGGGATTCATCATCAAAATTAACATTTGTAAGGGTTGCAAAAAGTCCTTCCATCATCAGACGGTCTGTCTCCGGTTCTGCCTTATCCTCTCTCACGGCATGTGCAAGTCCAATCAGGGCGCCTGTCAGCTCGTCCTGAAGCTTTGCAGTGGTATCCTGCTTGCCGCACACTCCTCTGTTTCCTTTACATCCGCTGCATCCTGCAGTCTGCTCACACTGAAAACAAAACATTTTTTCTTCCATAATTGATTTCCTCTCTTTTCTTAACTTTTTTATTTGTACAGCACTTTTTCCATTCAATACCGCATAACTGCTATATCAAATCTCCCTGTGTCGTTACCGTTACCACCTGAAATGGTATTTCCTTTTCTGATCTTGAAAGGGCATTTTTCACTGCGCGCTCGATTCCGCCGCAGCATGGAACCTCCATACGCACCACTGTTACACTTTTTATATCATTTATCCCCAGGATCTCCCCCAGTTTTTCGGAGTAATCCACACTGTCCAGCTTCGGGCACCCGATCAGAACCACTCTGTCTTTCATAAACTCCCGGTGGAATCCCGCATAGGCATAAGCCGTACAGTCAGCCGCGATCAGCAGGTCGGCCCCTTTAAAAAAGGACGCTGCCGGAGATACCAGTTTTATCTGTACGGGCCAGGGGCGGGAGCCGCTCTCCTCAAAGGCTATGGCCCCTGTGGGACATACCGGAAGGCAATCTCCGATGCCGTCGCATAATTCTTTTTTCAAAAGCTTTGCCTTTCCGTTCACCATACCGATGGCACCCTCATGACAGGCACTTGCGCACAGCCCGCAGCCGTTGCATTTGCTCTCATCTATCTGAACCAGTTTTCTTGCCATTGCAATTCCTCCTCTGTTCTTGTCTTTTCATGGATAATATACTATAATTAAAAAAATCATTCTGTTGTAGGTACAACAAATAAGAAAGGATTCTAACATTTATGAGTGAATTTCCCGTAAAAGAATTAAAACACTCCCCATTATTCAGAGGAATCACTGAGGATGAACTCACCGCCATGCTGGACTGCCTGTCGGGAAGTATCCGCCAATATAAAAAGGACGCCTCCATCTTCCGGTGGGGTGACCGAATCTCACAGATTGGACTTATCCTGAAAGGTAATGTACACATAGTCAGGGAAAGCTACTGGGGAAAGGAATCTCTTCTGGCCAGACTCGGCCCGGGGGACCTGTTCGGTGAAACCTATGCCTGTGTTCCTCAGGCAACCTTTGACGGGACAGCGCTTGCCGCTGCTGATACGGAGATCCTGTTTCTGGATCTGAAGCGCGTGCTGACCACCTGTTCCTCTGCATGCCGCTTTCATACCAAACTTATTCAGAATCTGCTGGGCGTTCTGGCGGAAAAAAATCTGCATTTCTCCCGGAAAATAGACTGCCTGACGCCGCACACCATCCGTGCCAAACTGCTGGAGTATTTTTCCCAGCAGATGAGGCTTCAGAGCTCCAAAAAATTTACCATTCCCTTTAACAGACAGCAGCTCGCTGACTATCTGTCCGTTGACAGAAGCTCCATGACCGTTGAATTATATAAAATGAAGGATGAGGGGCTGATTGACTTTGATAAAAATAATTTTACGGTCTGCTGAGATTCCCTTTTGCGGCACAGGTACAAAAAAACTGCCATAAAATGAAAAATAAACTTTCACATTTTATGGCAGCTTTACTGCTGTACGTTTCCGTTTTTTCTTTTTTAATCCAGCCAGCACTGTCCCTCACCGATTTTGCTGGTGAAGATACGTCCTCTGTCCTTCTCGTACTTTGCCTGATGATACTTGAACAGCATATTGCCGTCCCCTGTCTCACCCAGAATCTCAATCTTGCCCGTCACATGGGAAAGGACATAGCGGAAGCATTTTCCCTGGCCGCTCTGCATCTGTTTTGCATCTTCCACTACACGGTAAGCTTCATGGAGAGGTACCTGGAACTGGCTGTGTACGCCTGTTACCGGCCTGCACTGGAATACGTAGTAGGGAATAATCCCCATGGCTGTAGTTTCCTGCAGAAGTTTTCCCAGAACCTCCGGCCTGTCATTCACCCCTTTTAACAGCACGGTCTGGTTTTTCACCACGATCCCCGCACGCATCAGTGTATGTACTGCTTCCCTGGCCTCAGAGGTCAGTTCATTGGGATGATTGAACTGGGTCACAACGTAGATCTGTATTTTCTTTCCATACTCTGTCAGCATGTCCACCAGTTCAGGGTCTGTTGTAATCCTTTGGGGAAGCACTACCGGTGTCCTGCTGCCGAAGCGGAGCAGGTTCAGATGTTCAATCCCTGAAAACTCCTCCAGATACTTTCTGATGGTCCCGTTGCTGTTGAGGAATGCATCACCGCCGGACACAAGTACATTGTTGATCTCCTTGTGCTCCCGCACATACTGTGCCATATCACTGATATACTCCGCGATCTCATCCCCTGACAGGCCCACAAGACGCTTGCGGAAACAGTGGCGGCAGTACATGGCGCACTGGTTTGTGGAGAGTATCAGCACTGTGGCATCGTACTTATGCTGCATTCCTGTCATGACAGTGTTGTCGTGTTCACCGCTGGTATCCATTTCACCCCCTGCTTTCAGCTCCGCGTCCGCCGGGATGCAGAGTTTCCTCACAGGGTCCTCCGGGTCATTTTCATCCACCAGAGACAGGTAATAAGGATTCACAAACATGGGAAACATATCCTGAATCTTACAAAGCGCAGGGAGTTCCTCCTCCGTTATATGCAGGCGTCCTGCAAGCTCCCTGACATCATCGTATCCGTTTTCCAATAACTCTTTCCAATCTGTCATAATCATGTCTCCCCTTTCATCTTCCTGACAGCCGAATGCTGCCTTTTATCACATCGTAAACACTGTATAAAAGTATTGTACTAAATTTCTTAAAAGATTTCATCTATTTTCCTTTAATTTTTATGCAATATTTACAAAATGTTTATATTTTCCTGCATGATTATGGCAAAAGTACCGTTTTTCAACGGCCTGTTACGCCCGCCGGACCATGATTCCTCCCCCGTAAATGTCCCGCGCCCGGTAAACTGAAAGCCGGCCTAAAAGTTATATTCATATAAATACATCTCCAGTCGGAACCTCTGTCCGCCCGGGCTTACCAGCAGTTCTCGGCAGTCCAGGCGCTCAAATTCCTGACTTTCATAGAATTTATAGTTACAGGTATTATCCGTATAGACATAAATGCTCTCCGCGCTTTTTGCCCGGAAGTAGCCTCTTAACTGTCCCCACAGTTCTTTTCCCACACCGCAGCCCCTGACGGCCTTTGACACGGCAAAGAACACCACCTCACCGTCAAATTTCTTTCCGCAGCTCTCCAGCATATCCCTGTCCGTTTTCTCAAATCCCCGGAACTGCTTTGCCACTTTCCTTCCGTCTCCGGCCATCATCAGCCTCAGGCCGCTGAAAAAACTGCTTAAATGCATTCCCGGATTCATTTTCCTGTCCTTCCCGTATTGTCCCACAATGATTCCCACGACCCTGTCCCTGCAGACTGCCACCCTGGCATAGGTTTTCTGTGCCAGACAGCCCCGCAGATATACCTTTGCCATCTGTTTTGCCGTGGACGGCCTGTCGCAGATACTGTCATAGTTCCATGTGTCCCTGATAATCTTCTCGATATAGGGATAATCCTTTCTCTCCAGATCCCTGTATGTTACATTCAGCTTTCTCTGTTTCATCTTTCCACCTCATTAAGTGCCGCACCCGTTTTTTCCGGTACCCGGCTTTTTTGCTGTTATATGACATTCTAAATGATACAGCTACTGTAAGGTCAAGAAAAAAACTATGAAAAATGCATGAACGTAACGTAAAAAGGCATGGAACCCGGCTGTACCGCCGGGCCCATACCCTTATCCCACTTTCTCTCAGGAACAGTAAATGTTCAGCGCATCTCTGAGAAATTCCGCCGCCCCGTCCTGAACCTTGTCATAATATGCCTTAAACCTCTCATCCGCGGCGTACATCTCACCCATCTCTCTGTGGGCCTCCCTGGAATACGCGCCGTCTCCCCAGAACATGCAGAGCCACTGTCTGTGCAGGTCGCAGGCCTTCTGCGCAGTCTCTCCTGCGGGACTGCCGTCCTCCATGGCTGCCTTCAGGGTTTCCAGGATCTCCTTACTCAGCTCCTCCTGTCTGTTCCACTCTTCCCGGCTCATACCTGCAAGCCTTTCGTTGGATGCATCAACAGCATCCTCCCCATAGGCCTTCCGCACCTCCCTGCCGTATTTTTCTTCATTTTCCTTTATCAGATCACGTTTAAATCCTTCAAATTTTTCTTCGTCACTCATCATCGCTCTTCCTTTCATAGAATCCAGAGTCTTCTTTACATTTGATATGAGAATCTCTGTCTGCCTTTTTTTCTGCAGAAGGGCTGTAAGATGGTCCTCCAGAGCCTTTTCCCTGTCAAATCCGGGATTTTTTATGATCTCCCTGATTTCCTCCAGCGGCAGGCCCAGCTCCCGGTAGAACAGAATCTGCTGCAGCAGATCCACCTGCATCTGCCCGTAGATGCGGTAGCCGTTTGGATTTACCCGTTCGGGCCTGAGTAATCCAATCTCGTCGTAATACCTGAGCGTACGCTTGCTGACTCCGGATATCTGTGCCAGCCGGTTCACTGTATATTCCATCTTTCCACCTCCTTCACCTGAAAGGATAAGGGTTTACGCAGCGTAAATGTCGATACTTTTTTTCAGGAAATTTTATTTCTTCTGTTTTCCAGAGCGTTTACCATGGTTCCATGCTTCTTATCCAGGTCAAAGAACAGGGCTGCCAGTATCCCCAGGCCGGAGAGGAGCACGGGGATCCAGAAAACATTTCCCTTGATGGCTGCCAGCGCTCCTGCTGACTGCACACCGCCCGCCGCATAACCTCCCGCCCCCAAAACAATGGAAGAGATAATGGGCGCAAAGGCGATTCCCAGCTTATTGGTGCACATCATCACAGATGTCATGATTCCCTGGGGACGTTCCCCTGTCAGGTACTCCACCTCATCCATGGTGTCAGAGCACGCAGAGTACAGCGGCCCTGTACAGAGATTGGAGGCCACGCCGCAGAGGAAGTTAAACACGACCTGTCCCGCTACATTGCTGCCGGAAGCAGCCATGCCCAGTATGGAAAGTATCATACCCAGACTTCCAAGCACCATGCATTTCCGGTTTCCCACCCGGTCCAGCACCTGTCCGATGAACGGCGAGCTGACCAGCATGGAAATAGGTGACATGGCAAGAAGCAGGGTTGCCAGGTCTTCATTTTCCAGCACATATCTGGCATAGTAGACGATTCCGGAAGTCCGCAGCGTAAGCGCGCAGGTGATGAGAAGTGCGACCACACACAGAGCCATCCAGGAACGGCTTCTGACCGCATAGCGCAGCTCGTCCGTAATCTTCACCTTGTCACTCTGCACGGCAATCCTCTCCCGGCATTGTACAGTACAGTTCATAAGAAACACTGCACTGATCACCGCAAATACAAGTCCCGTAAAAATATACCCTTTTCTGCCGCCCCCCAGAAACGCTACAAGGGGAAGGGTACAGGCATTGGATATCATGGTTCCCACCCCGATCCCCATAAGCTTGTAATTATTGATGCTTCTCCTCTGCTTCACATTTCCGGTCATCATGGACAGAAGTGTCCCGTAAGCCGTGTTGTTCACCGCATACAGCACACAGAATGTCAGATAGGTAAAAAAAGCGAACGCCGTCTTTCCCGCTGCCGATACATCCGGTACCGCGAACATCAGAAAGAAAAACAGCATGAGCGGTATGGTCGTTGCATACAGAAAAGGCTTTGTCCTGCCCAGCCGCGAGTGTACTTTGTCAATCGCCACGCCGGTAGCAAGATTGGCAAATGCCTCTATGATTCTGGCCGCACCCAGAATAAGCCCCACTGCAGCCACAGAGATGCCCACTGTGTCTGTGTAATAATAGGACAGGTACGCCGATGTAACCCCAAAAGTAACGCAGTTGGCAACATCGCCGCCGCCGAAACTCAGCTTCTCCATTGTTGTAAGCTGTCTCATTGTCATGGTTGAATCCCCCGTATCATTTCCTGTTTTGCCTGCGCATTCCTGATAAAAGCAAAGGCCTCCTCCTCCGGAAGCGGTTTTGCAAAATAAAAACCCTGGATGTAATCAATCCCGCAGCTTTTTACAAACGCCTCCTGCTGGGCATTCTCCACTCCCTCCGCAAGAACCTGGAGCCCCATCTCGTGAAAAACAGTTGACAGGCTCTTAACCATGGCTGCCGTCTCCTTTTTCTCCATGGCAGACCAGACAAGGCTCTTGTCCAGCTTGACGGTATCCAGGGGAGTGTTCATCACGGATACGATGTTGGAGTAACCTGTTCCGAAATCATCCAGCTCGATCAGAATGCCCCTCTGCTGCATTTCCAGGGCGAACTCTTCTACTGTCTCCGCATTGTCGGCAAGTATGCTCTCGGTTATCTCAATCTTGATCTTGGAAAAAGGTGTATGGTTTGCCTCAATGATCCCCTCCACCTTTTCCGCCAGCCCAATCTGGGAAAACTGCTGTCCGGAAAAGTTCACATGCACTCCGTCAAACTCAATGCCGTTCTCAGACAGCCGGTTCACAAATTTGCATACCTTATCAAGTATCTGGTAGGTGATCTCCACGATCATCCCTGTCTCCTCCGCAACAGGAATAAACTCATTGGGAAAGAGAGGGCCAAGGGGGGAATCCGGTATGCGCAGCAGAGACTCTGCAACCGTATATTTACCTGTGGCTGTGGAAATGATAGGCTGATAATAGACAGAAAAGCTGTTGTTCTTCAGGTTTTCCTCCAGTATCTCCACTATTTTCCGGCGCCTTCTCAGGGAGGCAAGCATCTCGTGGCCACAGTAATAGACATTCGTGTCAGATGCCGCCTTTGCCATGGAGACAGCGTATTCAATCCCGCTGATCAAATCCTCCGCTGTGTTGGCGCATTCCGGATATCCCACAACACCGATGACCGCCGGAATGACACAACTGTTTTCCCCTGATATCCAGGGCTGCTGCATTCTCTGCTCCAGTTTCTTCACATTATGACTCATACTGGCATCAAACGGCCCATAAGACAAAATGACAAACTCATCGCCGCCGAAACGGTACAGACAGTGAGGTTCTGAAATGCTTTTAAGGTAAGATGCAATCTCCTGCAGAAACAGATCCCCGTTATGCTGCCCATAGGTATCATTGATCCGCTTAAATCCTCTTAAGGAGAGGACCGTGATATTAAAATATTTGGACTTTCTGATCAGCAGCTCTATCATTTTAAGGAACTCCTGCCGGTTGGGCAGCCCCGTGAGATAGTCTACGGAATTTTGTTTGTTCTGGAGATAGAGATAAATGATCAGCAGCGCGCAGGTCGCCGCCGAGCCGGAGAGGATCACAGTGGGATAAAGCTGCTGTACAATGATGACCAGCAGCGCGATCATGGGAAATATGACAAGTATCCTTCTGATCGCCGGTTCCATATATTTTCTCCATATCACAACCACCGCCATGGCTGCCACACCATACAGATAAAAGATAATATATGTAACGGAGATCAGAGGTCCCCGTGTATATGTGCCGTCGGGGCAGATGCTGAATAATACATTTGAAAACAGATTCATGATCACCAGCAGGAAATACACTGTCCCGGGCAGAGATGTCCATATAATGATCTTCATGGTATTTCCTTTATTTTCAAACACAGCAGCCAGAGTGTAGAAAAAATAAGCCATGCCCATGAGAGGGGTGGCAACAAAATAAACCGTTGTGACCAGCCAGGTCAGAAAACAGGGGAATTTCTCAGGATAGGCGATCATGACTGTTGACGCAATGTTGAAGGACATGGCGCAAAAAGTCACAAAAAAGCAGAACTGAAACAGACGGTTCCTGAGTGAAGGAACCAGATTACTTTTCCTTGAATAAAACCAGATGATGATAAGGTTGATTTCGGAAATACACTCCGCCACTATATTCCAATGCATAACTTTTCCTCGATTATGTGCGACTTATAAAGTTATTTTATAATTATTCCTTTACTTAATCAACCTATAAATAAAAAATCGTACACGGAAACAAACCGATGGTTCCGGCTGAGATCCGTCTAAACCATCGGTTTGTTTCGTTCAGGTCAGGCCTTGTGGTCACTGCCCAGAACATTCACTATCTTATGTGCCACCAGTTCTTTGACATTGGCTCTTCCGGCTTTCAGATATTCCCTGGGGTCAAAGGCTGAGGGCTTCTGCACCAGTACCTGCCGGACGCCTGCTGTCATGGCAAGGCGCAGGTCTGAATCAATGTTTATCTTGCACACAGCGGATTTTGCAGCACGACGCAGCATATCCTCCGGGATACCTATGGCGTCAGCAAGTTCTCCTCCGTTTTCCTGTATGATCTTCACATACTCCCGGGACACACTGGAGGCTCCGTGGAGGACAATGGGGAAATCGGGAAGGCGTTTTGTGATCTCCTCCAATATATCAAACCGGAGCTGAGGTTTCTGGCCCGGCTTGAACTTGAAGGCGCCGTGGCTGGTGCCTATGGCGATGGCCAGGGAGTCCACGCCTGTGCGCTCCACGAACTCCTGCACCTCATCGGGATGCGTGTACATGGCGTCAGAGGCGTCCACTTTTACATCGTCCTCCACACCTGCCAGTTTTCCCAGTTCCCCCTCTACCACTACACCTTTTTCGTGGGCATATTCCACTACCTGTCTGGTGATCTCCACATTCTTTTCAAAATCGTACTGTGAGCCATCGATCATGACGGATGTAAAACCGCCGTCGATACAAGCCTTACAGGTTGCAAAATCCGGGCCGTGGTCCAGATGGAGGGCCATGGGGATATCATTTTCTATGAGGGCAGCCTCCACCAGTTTCACAAGATAGGTGTGGTTGGCGTATGCCCTTGCGCCTTTGGACACCTGGAGGATGACCGGAGACTTCAGCTCTCCTGCCGCCTCTGTGATACCCTGTACGATCTCCATATTATTTACATTGAAGGCTCCGATGGCATAGCCGCCCTCATAAGCTTTCTGAAACATATCCTTTGTTGTCACTAATCCCATGATAAACTTCTCCTTCTCCTATTTTCTGCAGACAAACAGCGGCAGGCCGTCCTCATCCACAGGGACCTGCACATTTCCTTTTACAAGCGGTTTTGCATATGTCAAAAATTCCTCTCCCAAATCTGACCCGTCACCTGTGATCCAGGACAGGGGAACCGTTTTTTCCCGGTTGCAGATATGATCCACATCCTCCAGACCACAGGACAGGCTGTAGGGTGCATCGCTTTTTCTGATGAAGGAGATCATTTTGCCTGTTTCCCCCTCAAGAGCTGCCTGCACACCGTATCTGCCTGCCATGACAGCCTCCTGCTGGTCCGCGGCTGACAGCATGGAGACAGAGCAGCGCTGGCTTACATTTAATTCCACGGAGCGGGCCTTCACACCCAGTCTTCCCCGCACCAGACGCTCCAGGTATTTCCCGCAGCCTGCCAGCATCTTGTGGCCAAAACTGTCCAGTCCGGCCTCGCTGTCGTATTCGCATACAAATACACCGTCTTTGTCACGGATTCCCTCTGAGACGCACACGACCACCGCATTGTTCACGGAAAAGCACTCCTCCACCTTTTTCAGGAACGCCTCCTGGTCAAAGGGCACCTCCGGCAGATATACAAGCAGAGGGTTGTCTCCCCTGAATTTCCTTGCCAGCACCCCTGCGGCTGTCAGCCAGCCTGCATGACGGCCCATGATCTCCACGATCGTGACGGACCTGGTGTCATATACGCCTGCGTCAACGCAGATCTCCCGCACTGTGGATGCCACATATCTGGCAGCGCTGCCAAAACCCGGCGTATGGTCTGTGAGGACAAGGTCATTGTCAATGGTCTTCGGTTCCCCAAGCACTACAATACTGCTGCCCATCTTTCTCCCGTACCGCGACAGCTTGCTCACGGTATCCATGGAATCATTTCCGCCGATATAGAGGAAATATCCGATGCCCATGTCCTCAAACTTTTCAAACAGTGTCCTGTACACCGGGTCCTCCAGATCCTCCGGCAGCTTATATCTGCAGGAACCAAGATAGGCTCCGGGGGTGGTCAGAAGCCCTTTCAGCTCATCGCCGGGAAGCGCCTCGTCAAGATCCAGGACTTTTCCCTTTAAAAATCCTTCAATTCCGTTCACCATGCCGAAGCATTTTCCTATCTTTTCCGGGTGCAGCCTCGCCTGGGCGGCAGCACCGTATAGGCTGCTGTTGATGACAGCCGTCGGCCCTCCGGACTGGCCGACCAGTATATTCTTTAACTCCATGATCAAAATACCTCCGTTTTTCACAGCCTGTCTGTTCAGGCTTTGTCCCCTTCTATCAGATCAATTCTCCTCTGGTGCCGTTCGGCCCCTGAAAATTCCGTGTGGAGGAACGTATCCGCGATCTTCACCGCCAGGCCGGGCCCCACCACTCTGCCGCCCAGGGCCAGGACATTGGCATTGTTGTGCTGCCTGGTGGCCTCCGCGCAGAAACAGTCCGTACACAGGGCTGCCCGGATACCCGGCACCTTATTGGCAGCTATGGAGATTCCGATGCCGGTTCCGCAGATCAGGATTCCTTTCTCACAGGTGCCGCTCTTTATGGCGTCTGTCACTTTTCTGGCATAGACAGGATAATCCACTGCATCCCTGCCCTCACATCCCAGATCTGTATATTCTATATTTTCATCTTTCAGGTAACGGATGATCTCCAGTTTCAAATCATATCCGCCATGGTCACATGCGATGGCTATCATGGGTCTCCTCCTTCTCTCGTTACATATTAATGTAAAAATACCCCGTCCACTCACCGGATTGTGTTTGCATACAAACATACTCCGGGCAATGAATGGACAGGGCATCAATCAAATGGCTGTAAGCGGAAATTGTTTTGAACGAGGGCTATTTCTCTGTATCCGTAAATGGAATATCAGCAAAATATGTTTTTCTTACAGCCGTATTCAGATTGTCTGTTACTTTGTTTGCCATCATCTCATAGATTTTCTGGTGCGCCTCAAATAATTCCCGGCCTCTTCCAGTCTTGATCATTGTCTCCACTGTCTTCATCCTCATGGAATATGTCAGCACCCGCACCACCTGGTTGATCTTATTCACCAGGGGATTCTTTCCCATATCTGATATGGTATTATGGAATTCATTGTCAGCCAGGAAAGCATTCTCTACGTTCTCCGGCCCTTTTTCTATCTCTTTCTCCATGCGGTTCAGCTTCTCTTTCAGTATATGTAAATCGGCCTCCTGAATCTTCTGCATGGCGAGCTGCATCACACCAACTTCTATCAGTTCACGCAGTTCCATAAGATTTTCATATGAATCCTCTTTGTCTAAAATAATACCGTAAATCATAGGGTCTATCATGCTCTCAGAAAATCCCTCACAGACAAAGGTTCCCTCTGCCCGCCTGATTTCAAGCACTCCCAGATATACCAGGATCTTAATGGCCTCCCGGATGGAATTTCTTCCCACACCCATGCTCTCAGCCAGTTCCGCCTCTGTGGGGATCTTATCCCCGGGGCGCAGTTCCCTGTTGAGCATGGCCTCCGTCAGCGCATTGATCACCTGCTGCACTACCGATTCACTGTTTACTTTCTTTAAATAACTGATGTTCTGCATTCTACTCACCCCTTTATCGGTTTATCCTACAACCAACATACTACCATAAAAATCAGATTTTGTCTATTACAGCCGGATAAAATAAGGGGGTGTCTGCATTTGGTTAATCCATATGGGAACCGCCGTTGATGTCGATCTCTTCGCCTGTAATATAGGACGCTTCTCTGGATGCCAGGAATACAATGGCATTTGCCACTTCCTGTGTCTCACCGGGGCGGCCCATGGGGATTCCGTCAATGATCTTATCTGCATCTTCTTTGGGAAGTGATTTCCAGATCTCTGTGTTGATCAGTCCCGGGCAGACACTGTTCACGGTGATGCCTTCTGCAGAGATCTCTCTGGAAAGGTTTTTGGAAAATGCAAGTACAGCCGCTTTGGATGCTGAGTAGTGTGCTCCGCCGAATACGCCGCCGCCTCTTTTGGCAGATACAGAGGACAGGTTAACGATCCTTCCGCATTTCTGGTCACGCATTACCTTCATGCACTTCTGTGTGCAGAGGAACAGGCCGAACATGTTGACTTCAAAAATCTTTCTCATATCTGCCAGTGTCATGTCCGCAACCGTCACCTTCTGGGAAATACCTGCGTTGTTTACCAGCACGTCGATTCTGCCATAGGCGTCCATGATGTCATCCACCATTTTCTGTACGGATGCTTCATCTGTGACATTTACGGTCACTCCCATAGCCTCTCCGCCCTCTGCCCTGATCTCATTTACGGTGTCCTGTACACCGGCCTCATTCATATCCGCGATCACTACGGCTGCTTTCTGTTTTGCAAAGGTTTTTGCAATGGTCCTGCCGATTCCTTTCGGTGAGCCGCTTCCTGTTACGATTACTACCTGTCCGTCAAAATCAAACATTTTCTTATCCTCCTGATAATTCTTCTCATACTTATTTCACTAATTCTTTTGCTGTCTCCACAATATTTTCCACTGTGATTCCGTTCATTTCCAGCAGTCTCTCATAAGGAGCAGACTGTCCGAACTGATCCCGGATACCGATGCGTTTTACCATGCATCTGCCTGTCTCTGCTGCCACTTCGCTGACTGCACTGCCCAGGCCGTTCATGATGTTGTGGTCTTCCACTGTGATGATCTTACCGGTCTCATTTACACACTCCATAACCGCATCTGTGTCCAGAGGTTTGATGGTGTGCATATCCAGCAGTTTCACGGATACACCCTGTGCCTCTAACTGCTCTGCCGCTTTCAATGCGATGGAAACAGTATCGCCGTTGGCAATGATAGAAATATTTTTTCCTTCTTTTAATTTGTTGGCTTTTCCAATCTCAAACTCCGCGTCTTCCGGGTAGATGACCGGGATCGCGTCCCTTGTAAAACGCAGATACACAGGCCCTTCATATTCTGCCGCTGCTTTTACCAGTTTTTTTGCTGCATGATAATCTGCAGGCATGAGCACGGTCATGTTGGGTATGGTGCGCAGAACACCCATGTCCTCAATGCTCTGATGGCTTGCGCCGTCATTGGCAGGGGTAACGCCGCCATGGGAGCAGGCGATCTTCACATTCAGTTTCGGGTAACAGATTTCCTGGCGGATCATCTCGCACATCCTCAGGGAACCGAATACCGCGTAGGTCACTACAAACGGGACTTTTCCGCAGGTCGCAAGACCTGCCGCAACACCGGCTGCGTTCTGCTCCGCTATGCCCACATTCAGATACTGCTTGGGAAGCTGTTTGCGGAACTCTCCTGTCTTGCAGGATTTGCCTATATCTACGTCCACTACATATATATCATTGTCCAGTTTGCCCAGCTTTACAATCTCTTCACCAAAGCCATCTCTGGTCGCTTTCTTTACTTCGCTCATATTCTTATCCTCCATCCGCTTATGCTGATTTTCTGACTTCCAGTTTTTTAAGCTGCGCGTCCAGCTCCTTCATTGCCTGCGCATACTGCTCATCATTTGGTGCCACTCCGTGCCATCCGCACTGGTTCTCCATAAAGGAAACGCCTTTTCCTTTTACTGTGTTGGCAAAGATGCATTTTGGTTTTCCGTTCTTTCTCATGCGGATTCTGTCCAGAGTGTCCACGATCTGCTTCATATCGTGTCCGTCAATCTCATAGGTATCGAATCCGAATGCCTTGAATTTATCACCCAGGTTGATGTTGGGCATGACTTCATCTGTGGTGCCGTCAAGCTGCAGATTATTGTTGTCTACGAATACTACCAGGTTATCCAGCTCGTATTTGTGCGCAGTCTGGGCTGCCTCCCAGATTTCACCTTCCTGGCATTCGCCGTCACCCACGACTACGAATACGCGGTAGTCCCTGTTGTCCTTTTTCGCTGCGATTCCCATTCCTACGCCGCAGGCAAGTCCCTGGCCGAGAGAACCTGTGGAGATATCAATGCCGGGACATTTTTTCATATCCGGATGGCCCTGCAGAATGGAACCTTCCTGGCGGAGGGTGCCAAGCACGGATTCATCGAAGAATCCAAGCGTTGCCAGAGCCGCATACTGTACAGGGCATACATGGCCTTTTGACAATACAAAGCGGTCTCTGTCTTCCCATTTCGGGTTCTTCGGGTCCAGATTCATCTCCCTGAAATACAGGGCTGTCACAAAGTCAGCAGCGGAGAGGGAGCCGCCGGGATGTCCGGATTTTGCTTTGTGGATCATGGTGATCACCTTTTTCCTCAGTTCAATACTCTGTCTCTCCAGTTCTTCAACACTTACATTTTTCATATTCCTCGCTCCTTTTTATAAGAATAATAATGAGATTTTAGGTATATAGGTTACTAACAGCAGTACGATCAATGCCGCTATGATCAGTGATACAACTGCTTTTGATATCTGCTTCAGATTTACATTTCCCACACCGCAGGCCACATAGAGGTTTACACCTACCGGAGGTGTGAAAAGTCCGATTGCCAGGTTGACGATCATCACAACGCCCAGGTGGATCAGATTCACGCCCAGCGCCTGTGCCACCGGTACGAACAGCGGGGTAAAGATATATAACGCTGAGGTCGAATCCAGGAAGCATCCTGCGATCAACAGGATAATATTTACTATAATAAAGAAAACAATTACATTTCCGCCTGTGGCATTCTGAAGTGCGGAACTGATTGCCACGTCGAGTCTTGCCCTTGTGAGCACATAGGCAAACAGGCTGGCTGCCGCTGTGATGAACATAACGGTGGCTGTTGTGGATGTGGTATCAAGAAGCAGGGCATAGAATTCTTTCAGCCTTATTTTCTTGTAAATAAAGATTCCTACAAACAGACCGTATACCACAGATACCGCCGCGGCCTCTGTGGGGGTAAAGATACCGCCGTAGATACCGCCCAGGATGATGACCGGCATCATGAGTCCCCAGAAAGCATCCTTGAATGCCAGCCAGCGCTCTTTCCTGCTGGCCTTCGGCAGTGTCTTCAGATCGGATTTTCTTCCTACCAGAAGCGCCACTACCATGAGTGCGAATCCCATCAGGAGACCCGGTACCAGTCCTGCGATAAACAGGTCCCCGATGGATGTATCGGCGATGGAGCCATATACCACAAAGGTTATGGAGGGAGGAATGATGACCCCTATGGCTCCGGCCGCTGCCATTAACGCTGCGGAAAACGCAGGTTTATAGCCTGATTTGATCATGGCCGGCACGATGATAACTCCCAGTGCCGCCACGGTTGCCGGGCCTGAACCGGAAATTGCCGCGAAGAAGCAGGCAACGATGACACATACAATGGCAAGTCCGCCTCTGATATGTCCTACACAGGCCTCGGCCAGTTTGATGAGTTTCTCAGATATTCCCGCTTTCTCCATGATGTTTCCTGCCAGGATGAAGAAAGGAATTGCCAGTAATACGAATTTGCTGGTTGACGCCGACACGATCATGGGAAGACTGCTCATTACCGTGTCAAGCGGTCTTCCTGCCCCCTGGGCAATCATAGCTACCACGCTGGAGGTACCGAGGCACACAGCTATGGGCGCTCCCATGAGAAGCAGTACGGCGAAGCTGATAAATAGAATTGCTGCTACCACTATTTGCTTACCTCCTCTTCCGGATTTCTCTTAATCTCTTCTATCAGAACCTGTATAAACCGTATTGTCGCAAAGAATGCACCGATCGGTACAAAGGAACCGAAGATCCATTCCGGCCACTGCATGCCTGCTGTGACCTGTCCCAGAATCCTCTGATTCCTCACCATAAGGATTCCATAGTAGAAAATAGCTCCGGTAAACAAAACTGCCACAAAGTAACCGATGATCTTCAGCACCTTCTCTGCCTTCGGCCCGACCGCGTCGGTCACAATGCTCAGTCCCAGGTGCGCTCTCCGCTTTGCCGCTATGGCTGTACCCAGCATACTCAGCAGTACGAAGAGATATGTGGTGATCTCCTCCGAGAAAGAAAAGGATGCACTGAACAGGTATCTGGCAACCACGTTCGCAAATGTGAGGATCGTCATAACGATCAGGCAGGCCGCCGCCAGTATCTCCTCTATCTTGTCAAATATCCGCATTTTATTTCCTCCCTCTCCTATTTGCTCTCTATCCGGAAAGCTTCGCAGGCTTTCTCGCCGTATTTTTCAATAAATTCCTGTTTCACGCCGCTGATCTCTTCCTTGAAAGCATCCAGTTCTTCCTCCGTCAGTTCTGTCACGGTCATACCCTCGGATCTGAACTCCTCCACAATGTCAGCCTCCTCCTGCTCCACAGTATCCCTTCCCCACTCACAGGCTTCCTTTGCCTTCTCCTGGAGAAGGTCCCTTGTTTTTTGCTCCAGGGATTCCCAGATCTCTGTGTTGGCTACAAACAGGTCGTTCTCATATGTATAGTTCCATAAAGTGAGGTAGTCCTGGATCTCATCCATCTTGGCGGACTCTGTAATGCAGATACCGTTCTCCTGTCCGTCGATGGTTCCCTGCTGGATGGCTGTGAAGACTTCGCTCCAGCTCATGGCTACCGGATCTGCCCCTAAGGTCTTAAAGAATTTCATATAGACTTCACTGCCCGGCACACGGATCTTCAGTCTCTTCACATCCTCCGGTGTACGGACCTCACGCTTGCTGTTGGTGATCTGGCGGAAACCGTTGTGGAAAGAGCCCAGATAGGTGATTCCCTTTGCCTCCAGCCGCTCCGCGTAGTATTCCCCTCCGGTGTTGTCAATGATCTCTCTGGCATGCTGGTAATCATCAAAGATCCACGGGATCGTTGCCACGGAAAGCTGTTCGTCAATGACTGCCATAACACATGTGGCATAGGCTGCCAGATCCACGCCTCCGCCTGCGATCATCTCAATTCCCTTTGTGGAGTTTCCTCCTGCAAGCTGGTCGTTGGGATAGACGGCTATGGTCACATTTCCATCGGATGCCTCCTCCACCAGTTCCGCAAATTTGTCCGCCACTCTGGAGTCGATCTGAATGTCCGTTCCGTTCACTGCCATGACCAGTTCAATCTTCTGATACCCTTTTCCGGCTTCCCCGGAAGCCTCCACATTCTTCGTTCCGCCGCTGCACCCCGTAAGCAGCCCTGTCATAACGGCTCCGGCAGTCAGCAGGCTTAACACCCTAGCTTTCATAAATACCTCCTTTAGTGTCCCCCCGTTTTTTAACATCCTACGTTGGTTGTTTTTCTATGATTACATCCTAACATCCCATGTTTTAAAAGTCAACTGTTTTCGGTAGATTCCATTATATGTACAATTTTTATCTCTATTTTCTGTACATTATGCACAGAAAGAGAATCAGATACCCCTGATTCTCCTTTGCTGAAATCTGTTCTTATCTTCTAATTCTGTTCTGAAGAGGATATGTTCTCTTCACTGATCAGTTCTCCGTTTCTGATCGTGATGGTCTTATCGGAAAACTCCAGGACCCATTCACAGATGTAAGCATCGCCTGCCATTTCATTTTCCCATCCCATGCTGCCTTTGACAAAGAGTCCTTTTCTAAAGCTCAGGGCCTTCAGGTAGGTACGGGTGCCGATGATGTTGCCGCTGCTGTCCTCTATATTTTCTGTCATTCCATTGAATTCCAGTTCGCCTCCTTTTGGCGTCAGCTCCAGATATGCTCCGTTTTCCTTCAGGCCGTAAGACAATTTTACATCACTGGACAGCACATTTCTGCTCCCCATGCTGTACCCTGTAAAAGTCCAGACCAGGGCCGCGGCCAGAATTATGACAGCAAACGCCGCAGCGATCAGTACCTTTTTCCTCTTCTTCCTCATTCCCACGATCAGAGCTGCATCCGTCACGTCCGCTTTCGGCAGGATCTCAGGAACTTCCCCGGTCATCTCCCGGTAATATTTACTGCATTTTTCACATGTCTTTAAATGTTTTTCAATTTCTCTGTTGCTCTCCTCGCTGGTCAGTCCGTCTGCATAGGAAGGCAGAAGGTCCTGTACTACATCACATTTCATGCCTGTTCTCCTCTCTGATTTTCTGCTTGCCCCGGTAAAATGTTACCCGCGCCCAGTTCTCGTCCCTGCCCAGTATCTCCCCGATTTCCCGGAAACTGAAATCCCCGCTGATTCTCAGATACATGACCTCACGTACAGGTTCCGGAAGCTGATGCAGTCTCTTGTACAGGTACACCCTCTCATCCCTGGCTATCAACTCCTCATCGGGCTGCATGGCATCTGAGGGAATTTCCTTTTCCGGCTCATACACTGCTGTCCTCTGTGACTGTTTCACTTCTTTTATCCAGAGGTTCTTCGCAATCTGGCAGAGCCAGACATAGAGTCTGCAGTCACCCCGGAAGCTGTCTATGGATTTCATGGCCCTGAAAAACGTCTCCTGCGTCAGTTCTTCCGCAGTATGGGGATCATGGCAGAGGCTGAACAAGTATTTGTATACCTGGACAGCATATTTTGTGTAAATCTGCTCTATATCCTGCATCTTTCGTCCTCCTTATCCATAAGAGCTGCCAGCGTTTCTTTCGTTACAGATAATTTTAAAATTTATATTTTATTAGTTGTAAATTGTGGTAATAAACAAGACAAGTATATCTTGAATTAATATCTTGAATCTGTTATGATAAAAATATAAAAGGAACAACCGCCCACAAGGTGGGTTGACCAGGAAATAAAGGAAAGAAAAACCACCCTCAACTGGCCAAGTATTCGGGTGGTTTTTCTATGTTAAGTCAATGACAAATCAAATAATAGTGTCAATAAAACCCTGATGATTCAGCACAGCCCGTTACACCTTAGCTTTGAAAAGTGGAATCAGCCTTTCAAAGTCAGGGCATAACGGGCTATATTAATGAAATCTGCAGCTTATCTGCATAAATTACAGGCAGCGTCAGTCCGCATATCTTCGCAGACGCTCCGTTATGCTCTTTCCCGTCATCCGTCTGTACATGAAGACTGCGGTCAGTATACAGATTGCAGGCAGGCTTGCCGCGATTACTGCCGTCCATGCCCAGGGATAATAGAATTTAAAATAGAGCAGGTCCTGTTTTATGGCCTTTCCCAGAAACCAGAGGACAGCGGAGCCCAGCGTAAGAAGCATCCCAATCACACTCAGGCCATAGAATGCACCTTCCAGGACCACCAGCCTGCCAAGCTGTTTTCTGGTCATCCCCACGCTCTCCATAACAGCCAGTTCCTTCTGCCTGGATGACAGACTTGTATAAAGTGTATTGAAATAGTTTGCAATTCCCATCACCATCAGCAGAACGCTCAGTACCCCCATAACAATCCGGCTAGCGCGGATATAGGAGGAGGCGTCATTCAGGGCATCTGATTTGCTGTTCATATAGATGTAGTGCTTTTCATCTCTGGTCCTGTTGTCCTGCTGTATAATTCCGGTAATCTCCTGTTTGATAAGCGGTTCCTTCTGCCTGTCCACATCAATCTGTATACCGAAGATTTTTTCCTTGAAATTCAGGCTCCTGAAAGCCTTCTCCGTCATGATAAAATAATTGATCCCGCTTCCGTGGGTTGTCATATTCAGTTTGGGAAAGTGTTTTTTTGATATATCCAGGTATCCGGCGCAGGAAAGTTCCCCTTTCAGATACTTGTCATCCACTTTATTCTCAAATAGTGAAAGGCTGTAAAAATGCAGAGGCATTCCAATCGTTTCATCACCATCTTCCTGCAATTCTTTTGACAGCTCATGCGTATGCAAAAGCATGGTGCCTGTACCGTTTTCCAGGCTGTCCACATCCGCATTTATCCCATATTCCTCCACATACTTTCTCAGTTCTTCAACAAACGCATCGTCTACAATCTGTAACGTGGCAAAAAAACTTACGGCTGTGGTGCCGTATACAGATTTCAGACGGGGCAGAAGGGCTTCGTCCCCTCCTTCCTCAGTTCCGTTTGTCTCAGAGGGCATATTGATCATGGCAAAGCAGCCTTTTGTATATCCCATTTTGTCTTCAGACACACCATCAACTGCAAGTATTCTGTCTCTTAACTCTTCTGTAATGACCGGTGTGTTATCATCCCAATCATATGATGCATATCCCGCGTCCCGGTCAATGTTTGTAAAAGTACTGATTTCAAAGTCATGCCGCTCCTCAATACTGTTTGTAATATCCGTCCCCCTGCTTATGACTACTGCTCCCAGCGCACAGATACACCCCATGCTCAGGGACAGCAGGGTGACTGCAAATCTTCTCCCGGAACGTGTGATATTCCGCCATGCCATCCCTGCAATGGATGCCCCGTCACTGCAGTGTTTCCTGCTTCCACATCTCTGCAGGATACTGCTCCGCGGCTGCCGGGTGCGCCTCTGACGGCGGTAGGTATGGCTGGCTGCCGCAGATGCAGTCTCCTCGTAACGGACAGACTCTATGGGACTGAACTTCACCACTTTTCTGACAGCGATCCCTGCGGCCAGAAGCGTTGTCAGTCCTACGAACACCACACTGGCTGCCAGAAATGCGGGATAAAACACAGCCATCCCTCCGGCACTTCCCATACCGTGGAGATATAATTCTCCCAGCGTCCCCGGAAGCAAAAATTTCACCACAAAAGAACCGGCAGCAGCCCCTAAAAGGCATCCTGCAAGAATCATTCTCCCGGTCTGGCAGAACACGATCTTTTTGATCTGTCCGCCGGTCGTGCCAATGGTTTTCAACAGACCATACTGGCGGATATCATTGCCAAGAGTGATGGACATTACATTGTAAATCAGCAGAAAGGCTCCCCCCAGAATCATAACACTGCAGAGAAATGCCACCATATAGCTGCCGATAAAATCCTCCACCACCGTAAATGCCAGGGAATTCATCCCAATAAACTGCTGGGCAACAGATTCCGTGGACACATCCTCATAAAGTTTCGCCTCCATAAGTTCACCGTCTGCAAAAAACCCGTTCTGTTCCATGAGAATATAGCTGGCAGGAAATAGGGGAATCCCCAGACTTTCCAGATATTTCTCAGAGAAGTAGGCCACAGGGACATTCAATATGGGGTTTACATAATCTTTATAATAACCGGATAAGACGAAACTGCTCTCTATGGCATCCCTGTTCTCCTGAAACCGGAGTTCTGCATCCAGTGTCATTCCTATATGGGGATTTTCAATGCCAAGCTGCTCTAATCCACGAAGGGGGAGCATAACTTCATTCGCTTCTTCCGGGTAATGGCCTGTGACATCTGTGTAGGCCGGTCTTATCAATTTTTCAAATGCCGTATTGTCGAGAACCGTACAGCCCAGTACAGGCGCTCCGCCCTTATACCAGACGGCAAAGTCTTTTTCCAGGCCTGTATTTTTCACATAATCCAGTGTTTTTATTTTTTCATACTGCTTTTCTGAGCCGTCTTCCAGGGAGAGGCTGGCAACGCTGCCGTCATTTCTGGCGTATAAGAGATAGTCTGCCTCCATTTTCCCCCTGGCAATGCTGAATGCTCCGAATACCATGAACACAGCCAGGGCAACTGCCAGCGTCAGGACACGGTTTCTCCCCCTGTTCTTCCTGTAATTGGCCCGCGCAAGCTCCCGGATGACTTCCCTGTTGTTATTCCTTAATTCCATAGTCATTCCTCCCTCCTGCAGATCCGCCCGTCTTCCATCCGGATCATCCGGTCGGTCATCTGGGCAATCTCCTCATTGTGGGTGACTATGACTATAGTCTGGGAATATTCTTCCGCCATGGTCTTCATCAGACCAATTACCTCAAGACCGGTTTTGGAATCCAGGTTTCCGGTGGGTTCGTCCGCCAGAACGATGGCCGGTTTTGTCACCAGCGCCCTGGCTATGGCGACTCGCTGCTGCTGCCCGCCGGAAAGGGTGTTCGGCATCTGGTGCACCTTCTCATCCAGGCCCAGGGAATGAATGATCCTGTCCACAAATTCTTTGTTGATCTTCACACCATCCAGCTTCAAAGGCAGAACAATATTCTCATACACATTGAGCACGGAAACCAGATTATAATTCTGGAAAACAAAGCCGATGTTCCTGCGCCTGAATACGGTCAGTTCATCGTTATCCATGGCTGCCAGCTCATATCCTCTTACCATCACGCTTCCGGTGGTGGGATAATCCAGACCTCCCAGCATGTTGAGAAGGGTGGTCTTGCCGCACCCGGAGGAACCTATGACTGCGATAAATTCTCCCTCACTGATATCTATGTCCACGCCGTCCAATGCCCGGACTACCAGCTCCCCTGTTTTGTAAATCTTCTCAAGGCCTCTTGTCCTTAATATTTCCATACTTTCCTCCTTGCCTGCCCGCCGCAGGCTGTGCCGGTTAAGGCATTCCTGCTGTGTGCCTGTCGTGCTTAACAGGAAATGCACACACCTCATGCGGGCTTCTCTGTTATTTCTGCTGTCATGATATGAGGATAGCAGGTAAATCTAACAATCTTCTAACAGGGAAGATAAATGGAGATGGAAGTACCGTCCGCTTCCCTTTTCACTTTCAAAAACCCTTCATGCTGTTTCACGATCTCTCTTGTGATATACAGTCCTATACCGAATCCCTCCTGGCTGTTCACATTGCTCCCCCTGTAAAAACGGCAGAAGATGCGGTTTTCATCATCAACGATCCCCATGCCGAAATCGCGGACTTCAATCTGTGTGAACATTTCATTTTTCACTGCCCGGACAATGATTTCTGAATTTTCAGGGGAATATTTAATGCTGTTGTCCAGCAGATTGGCTGCTGCCTCGGAGATCCAGTTTCTGTCATGGGGAAGAGAGATGTTTTCCGGACAATCCAGAGTTATTTCCATGTGTTTTTCCTCTGCCTTTCTCCTTACCTGAAAAATGGCTTTTGCCAGGGTCTTTCTGAGGTTCTGTCTCTCTTTTCTGATCTGGATAATGCGGTGTTCCATGCGGGATGCGGAAATGAAACTCTCTGTGAGAAACTTTATCTTCCGCTCTGACTGCTCCACTGCCCGGATGCAGGTATCCTGCTCCTCTGCTGTCAGCTCCTGTTCACGCAGAAGGGAAAGGTAGGTCTCCATATTGGTGAGAGGGGTTCTGATCTGATGGGCAATCTCTGACAGAAAGCGGCGGACCTCCTCCTGTTCTTCCAAAAGCTTTTCATTGTATTTTGTCACAATGGCATGGATTTTTACAGTCTGTGCCTGGAGTTTTGATACCAGGCTGTCAGCGGTTTCTGTTGTGACAGGGCTGCCGTTTCCCTGAATAAGCTGTTCCAGAATATCGGATATCTGTATCAGATCATCCTCGTATTTTTTTCTTATACCTGAAAACACCGGGAGATAACAGCAGAGAAAACAGGCCGTCAGAAGCAGATATCCGGCATCCGCGGTCAGAAAGGAAGCCAGAATCCCCGCGGCAATGGGCAGGATTCCTGCAGTGTAATATATCTTTTTCTTCATAGGCTAATCTCCGAAAGTGTATCCCAGGCCGAATACATTTTTCACAAATATGGGATGGGCATTGTCCGGTTCTATTTTCTTTCTCAGGCGGTTGACGGTGACGCTCACTGTATTTTCCACCACAAACTGACCGTCAATATCCCAGATCCTCTCCAGTATGGTCTCCTTTGTCAGAATTTGTCCGCGGTTTTGGACCAGAAGTTCCAGAAGACTGTACTCCTTTGCCGTGAGATTTATCTGACGCTCCTGGTAAAACACCTGTTTTTTCTTCCAATTGATCCTGAGGCCACGAAACAGAAAACTGTCTTCCTCCCCGCCGCTTCGGCGCAGAATGGCCTCAATCCGCTTTTTCAGCACACTCATCTGAAAAGGTTTGACCACATAATCATCACATCCGGCCTCGAATGCCTCCAGCATATCGCGCTCTTCATCCCTGGCAGTCAGAAAAAGAACCGGTATCTTACTAAAGCGTTCCGCCTCCCGGCAGATGGAGATTCCATTCCCATCCGGCAGATTTATGTCAACCAACATCAGGTCAGGGTTATCCTGCAGCAGAGCGATCCCATCCCTGCATGATTTTCCGGCGGTTACCTGATACCCCTCTTTTTCCAGAGTGATGACAAGGGCCTTATTCAGAAGTTCGTCGTCTTCAATCACTGCTATTTTCTTCATCTGTACTCCTTTTTTTCGTTATCTATCCTGAAATTATAACAAATAGCAGAGATTCTGAACAGAGGGAACTATCTCGACCTTTGGTCTGTTGCAAATAGCAGGAGCCAAAATATAAAATTTTTATAACCCATTGACAGAACATCCGAATGCTGTATCCTGTCACTATCTGTTATTTAACCCTGCAGTATATAGCGGGCTATAAGGCAGGCTGCCCGATACGGGTATGGCTCATTTGCAGCCAGATCATTCATCTTAGCAGGCTTTCCTGCATTCCGGCGTTTCGCCAAAAATCTCAATTTATTTATGAAAACAAAATATCCGGATGCGGAACTTATGTCACTATTTTGCCGTGTCTGTTTGAAAGCGTGGTGCTGCCTTTGACATAATTTTCGATTGAATATCTTGTTATAATTTGCTAAAATAAAAGGATATAATGCATGAGTGATATTGCATATCAAAATAAAGATATCGTATCAAAAATATTCGGTCACGGGCTGAAGTAAAAATCCCTTGAGGTCTATGGCATTCCTATGTCCCAGGTTGTGAATGTCCTTCCGGTGAATCTGCCGGCAATCGAGGCCAGCGAACTCAGTACGGATAATCTCTTTGAGCTGGAAGATCATTCTGTGGCACTGATCGACTATGAAAGCCAGTACACGGAGCTAAGCAAAGTGAAATATATCAATCACATAGCCAGGTTTCTAAAACGGTATGGGGCAGGGAGCCCAACAGGAAAAACTCGCATTAAAACTGCTTCTAAAAGGCCAAAGCCCGGAAGAAATCTCCGCAAAAACAGGCCTGCCCATAGCTGCATTAAATCAAATCAAAAATTAGCATATCCGTCATTTACATTTCTCAGGCTGAAAATCCCTGCACCTTCCCAATCTAAAAGATTATAAGCGCAGGGATATTCATGTCTAATATATATTTTCTTCTGTTATCTGCTCCGGAAAATATTTCTGATTATAAGAATCCATCATATATTCAACCGGAAGTACACAGAGCATGCAGTATAAAACGGCTCCCGTTATAACACTGATCCGTACCATGGGAAACGTTCTCCACTGGCGCACAATAACCAGGGTAAACACCACTGCCATCCAGATCATAAACACCATTGTCAGTACCCTCTTGATGGTAAAGCCAAAGGCGGCTATATAAAGCACCATTTTACTCATGGCAGTCAGTATAAGAAGCAGAGTGAGTACAGAAAGAAGGACATTGAGCCAGCGCAGCACTGCACTGCTCTCTTTTCCTTTTCTGGAAAACAAATTGGCCCCCAGCAGAAGGACCAGATTCAGCGCAGCGATCTGGCAGAGTTCAAAAAATCCTCTCCTGGCATATTCCGCATAGGTAAAGTTCTCCGGCCGGATTCCGGCAAAGGCGGAAAACAGATATTTTCCCTGCAGCCCTATGAACAGCAGATAAATGGCGCATACGATCAGTATGGCTGTAGTGACGGCCGTATTGGGCACGATCCGGATAGAGCGGGAGGTTTCCCGGAGCTCCTCTTTGTCAATGCAGTCCGTATTTCTCTTATGGATCCCTCCGTAAATCAGTCCGAATAAATATGCCGAAACAGGCAGGGAAAGTATCATCCTGGCAAGAGTATACAAAAAGTGCTCCTGGATATACAAACCACTGTTCTGCATCAGCCTCTGAAACCCTTCATCCGCACTGGACAACAGGGGAAGCACAAGGAGCAGAACAGGGACAGCTATGATAATGCCCAGGATAATATAGCGGATATCCTTCCCTCTGCCCTTCTTTTGAAGCTCCTCGTCCGTATCCCTGTCCTCGTGTATTCCCGTTATAATCTTAAAACCACATCCGAAGTTACCGAAAGGCACCCGCAGCAATGCATTCCATCCGTCAAACACAACCCACTCCGACGTCTTATCCTTTTCCAGAAGACTGCCGGATATAAGCAGTGTCCAGTACGCCGCACATACGATCAGCATTGGGACCTGCAGAAACGGCATGGCGCTCCAAAAGGCATACGGTACTCCAACGCCCAGCATAATGACCATCCAGAACCAGCTCTCCCGTCCCGGACGTCCCCCCTTCAGGAAAATATAGGCCAGTACTGCAGTCGCATATGCAGCAGTATAAAATGCCAGATGACTGCCGAAATCCATGCTGGTAAAGGTATATACAAACCCATATCCCACCAGCAAATACAGCCAGGCAAAACATTTATCTTTTCCATCCGCCTCTATGGGTTTTGCCTTTATCCACTCATTTTCCTCAAAAACAGGCGCACTTTCACAGGGCAGACCGTTCTCACTGCCTGCCGGCATTTGTTTTTCCGTATTCATATTTTACTGCTCCTTTCTCACTTCTGATTTTTTAACCCCAAACTGCCGTGAGCGTTTGATAACTACCCATATATTAATCGTCCACATACTCCAGAATATCTCCGGGCTGGCATTCCAGGGCCTTGCAGATACTGTTTAATGTGCTGATTTTTATCGCTTTGGCTTTGCCGTTTTTCAATACCGAAATATTGGCCATTGTGATTCCCACACGCTCAGACAGTTCCGTGACGCTCATTTTCCGCTTCGCAAGCATAACATCTATATTAATAATAATCGCCATCTTCTGTCCCTCCTATATGGTCAGATCCTGGTCTTCCTGTATTTGGCTTGCATTATAGACCAAATGGGACAGGGCAGCACACAGGACTGTGAGTGTAATGCAGATAAACAAAATCAAAACAATGCCGAATAAATAGCCGATCCCCAGAGAATACCACCCCAGAACACAGAACACTGCCAGAAACAGGGCGTAAAGCACACTGTCAGCCAGTGTATAGTGGCTCATCTGCTTAAGCGCCTCTGCGTTTTCCCGGCAGAAAGACTTGTTCTCTCCAATCCTGCTGCATACGCCCCAGAATTTGACCAAACATAGGAAACAGGGAATCGCTGTTATCCAGATGAAGATACAGGTTCCCCAATACACACCTTTTCCCGCCTGTCCGTCCAGCACCTGCCTCAGTACCGAGGGCAAAAACCACGCCACCAGCGCCAGAAACAGGATTCCGGTTCCGGCTGTTATTAATTTCAAATACTTTGACATTTCTGTTTGCTTCATGATTCTCCTCCTGCAGTTTCAAAATAGATAAATGATTTCTGTCCTTTCTGGCTCCATTATATTGCTTGCGAATCGTAAAGTCAATATATTTTTATTGTTTTACGATAAATTTTATTTGTATTGGATTAAAATCCGTTCTACAGACAGCGTTTTCCGTACAGCAAAATCCAAAATAATTCTCCCGAGCAGCAGCAGAAAAAAAGCCAGGCACCGGTGTGCCTGACTCCTTTTGACAGATGCTCCCTTTTTCATTTACAATTCCCTGTAATATGGACAAATATCTTCATAGTGCCCATCTTTCATCAGAAAGCCGCCGGGAATGACGCCCAGTTGTTTAAATCCCAGTTTTTCATACAGATGCCGTGCTGCCCTGTTAGTCCTCACAACAGCATTAAACTGCAGAATCCGGAATCCGCACATGCGGCCCTGTATGAGACAGTCCTTTACCAGCATCTCCCCGATGTGTTTTCCCCTGGCTGCAGACTTCACCGCATAACTAGCGTTGGATATATGGCCGCATCTGCCCACATTGTTCGGATGCAGAATATACAGTCCCAGAATCTCACCTGTCCCTGCGTCCTCCGCCACCCCGCAGTATGTCTGACAGCAGAAAAATTCCGCGCCCGTTTTCTCATCCAGCAAATCCAACTGCGGGTAAGCCACGCCCTCCTCCACCACTTCGTTCCATATGGAAATCATACTCTCTATGTCTTTTTCTTCAAACTTTCGGACATTAATACCCATAAATTCTCCTCCTCTGTGTCTCATTTTTATCCGTAATTTTATTATACAATCCCTGTCAACCATAAATCCTATATTTCCTGCATTACAACTCTTTTTTTATTATATTTTTGTGTTAGAATAGTAATAAAAGGGGGGAATTTTATGGGCAAAACACTGGTAAAAATATTTTTAGTACTGGTATTTCTCGGGGTGCTGCTGAGTCTGCTGCCCTACGCATGGATACTGCTGATCCCGGCAGTCTTTTTGTACCGGAGAAAATTCAGGGAGGAACCGCTCAGGAAGAAAAAATACACTGCGGCACTGGGCGTTCTTTCTCTGTTGTCACTTGGTACCTTCGGCTACGCCCAGGCATCCGGCCCTGCGGTTGAAAAGATATCCATATCTCCCACATCCAACTATGAGATGGATGTGAATGCAGAATATCCGATCAACATTCAGGTCCAGCCTGAGGATGCACGCCTCAAAAATCTTGAACTGGTAACAGATAACGGCCTTTTGACCCTTGATTATTCTAAGGGCGAGACCTCCGGAGTGATCAAAAGCTCAGGAAAGACAGGGGAAAGCAATGTCTATCTAAAGACAGGGGACGGCAAAAGCAGCAACGCCATACATATCTCTGTTACGGATAAGAAAGCCGAAGCCAAGGCACAGCAAAAGGCCGAGGCTGAGGCTAAAAAACAGGCCGAAGAAGAGGCTAAACAAAAGGCAGAAGCCGAGGCCAAAAAGCAGGCCGAGAAAGAGGCAAAACAAAAAGCCGAAGCCGAGGCCAAAAAACAGGCCGAAGAAGAGGCTAAACAAAAGGCAGAAGCCGAGGCCAAAAAACAGGCTGAGGAAGAGGCAAGGCTCCAGGCAGAAGCTGCCGCAAAACAGCAGGCTGAGGAGGAGGCAAGGCTCCAGGCGGAAGCCGAAGCCCAGCAGCAGGCGGCTGAGGAGGCAAGACTCCAGGCAGAAGCAGAAGCTGCAGCCCAAGAGGCAGAGGCCGCTGCAGCCCAGCCCGTAGAGCAGATGGTCTGGCTCTCGGCGACCGGCAAAAAATACCACAGCATACCCAACTGCGGCAATATGAATCCCGACAATGCCCGCCAGGTTCCGCTTTCCCAGGCCGAGGGCCGGTATGAAAGATGTAAAAACTGCTGGTAAATTCCGCAAAGTAAAATTCCTGTGCACCATAAAGGCGCACAGGAATTTTACTTCATCTAGTCTGTTATTATAAATTTTTTCTGTCCTTTATAAAGCCATCCACTTCATCAGCGGAAATATCGAGCGCATATGCGAATTCACTGTACAGCGCTTTCTCCGCTATCTGGCGGTACTTTTTATCCATACTGGTAATAGAGCCTCTCTTCGTGGTTCTCTGGTACAGTGTTTTCAGAATTTTCACCCATGCTTCACATTCGCAGCTTGAAATGCAGGTCTTGTATTCCCGCTCCCTCATCCGCTCATTTGTAACCCAGAGAATATCAATGTCATCCATCTCGTCAATCAATGTCAGTGCCTCTTCTCTTGTCGCAGGTCTTCTGATATTGTGTTCACCTTCCACAGGGATGTATGCCTTCTCCTTTTCATCATCCACAGACTGCATGGTATAGTATATTTTCTTCCTGTCAGCCCCCGAAAAATCCAGAGTTCCCACTTTTTGAACCTTATACAATCCCCTGCATTTAAAAACTACAATATCGCCTTCCTGTATCATACGGCACGCTCCTTCCATATCCAGAAAAGCCCTGACCTGCCGAAAAGGGCAAGACAAGGCTTATCAATGCGAGTTCCTACAGTCTTAGTATAGCACCTTTCAGAAATTATTGTAAGTGTTATTTTAATGTATTGACAATTTTCAGCGATTCTCCCAATAGAAAGGCAGTTTTAGCTTGTACAAATCACACATGTGCCCCTCTCTGTGACCTGTCCGCCTGCCCAGGCTTCCGGAGAGCGGCGCATTGGCAAACTAAAAAAGCGTAAATCCAAAACCTGGATTTACGCTTCCTGCCACTCGGTAATCTCATTTTATCTGTGGTACAGCTTATTATAATACTCCAGAGAATAGTGATACAGCTCGTCTCTGGCAATCTCTTCTTTTACAGGGTCCGGGGTCTCTGTCATGATCCACGCCATCATTCTGCCGTTCTCTCCGAAGTGATCCACATAGTCGCGGATTGCCGCACGGATCTGCTTTTCATCCCAGTCCGCACCGATATTGACGGGGAAACAGAAGGTCATCTGTTTTCCATAGGTGTTGTGTAGGAAATCCGGATCATTTGCGTTTGCCTGAGGTGTCCACATATCAATGCCCATCTCCAGCATTTCCGGCACATACTGCATATTGCGTCCGCAGGAGTGCAGTTCTATGAATTTGCCCTGGTCTTTTACGAATTTCAGATAACGTGATGTAGCCGGCATAAGCTGTTCCCGGAACATTTCGTTGGAGAAAAATCCGCTCCGCTGGGTTCCCCAGTCATCGTGATAGAGAACGCCGTCCACTCTGCCGTAATATTTGAAGATCTGCTCTGTACTCTCGATCTTATAGTCCGCCATTTTCTGGAAAAACTCCTCCAGAAGCTCCGGCTCCTCATAGAAAGCCACCAGGGATTCATCAAAAGGAATCAGCTCATGCAGCCTCTCAAAAACACCTTCCACGCACTCGTAAATATGAGGCCTGTCAGGGTCCAATGCCTTCTGCAGCTTCTCGCCGTCAGCCTTGAAATCCACAACTGACAGATCCGGCCACGCAAGCTCTTCCTTCCATTTTGCAAAGTCAGAGATGGTACGGGTTCCAGGACGGGTGATCATACCGTTGATTCCCTCCACCATGAACCAGTCAACACCCCACCAGTCATAACCATCCACCTCCGGAACCGGGTGTTCCTCCATGGCGTCCGGCCAAACTGTATTGGATTCATAAAAATACGCCGGCATCCAGTAAGGCTCTTCCCCTTTTACGCACCGGATATAGTTTTCCCTCACGCTGATAGGCCGTTTCTCAATGGGTGGCTTCGGCTGCTGGAAAATCCACGGAAAACTTCCCTCTGCCTGCCAATGTTTGGAATAATCCCTGTTTGCCGCTGTCTGCATAAATTTCGATACCATACAAAATACCTCCTGTCCTTTTTACACCAATAATACACTTCTCTCTTAATAATATTATTGTAGTCAATCAGGACAGAAGATGATAGAGCACTGCATTACAAAAATGGAAAATTTGAAAACTGCATTTTTGTATGGAGCATACCAACCTTTTTATTTAACCCTGCCTGTGCTGCCGCGCACGATAAGCCTGGCGGGCACAATGATTTTCAATCCGATCTCTCTGCCGGAGGCTATGTGTTCCTCCAGGATACGAACTGCTTCCTCACCTAAAAGTTCCATGTGAAGCCGCACGGTGGTAAGGGAGGGAACCAGATAATTGGCTACGGATATGTCATTATATCCCACCACACTCATATCTCCCGGAATCTGCAGCCCTTTTTCGCTTATGGCCCGATAACACCCCACTGCCAGCGCATCGTTGCTGGCGAATACAGCCGTGGGCCTCTCCTTCTCCTCCAGAAGCTCACGGCACAGCACATAACCGTCCTCAGGAGTAAATCTCCCGAGTCTCACAAGAGACTCCCGAAATTCACCTGTCCGGTCCATATATTCTTTATAGGCCACAATTCTGCTGTCATACACTTCCTCGCCGTCCCTGTCCACCTCGTAACCGCCAATGAACGCTATTTTTCTGTGGCCCAGTTCGGTCAGATAGTCCAGGACGGCTTCCACAGACCCTGCCAGATCATTGACGACGCAGTCAAACCTGTCCGACTTTGGCATGGCGTCCAAAAATACGGTGGGCTTTCCAAACGCCTCAATCTGACTTACCATGCTCCTGCTGAATGTTCCCAGACACAGAAGCCCGTCAAGCCCCGCCAGATCCTTCAGTTCCTCCAGATTCTGTATCTGGCGGTATTCTATATTTTCCGCCTCCAGCTTTCTCTCCACTGCAAGACGGACGGTAAGATAATAGATATCCCGCAGTTCCTCCTCCCTGGTATAGGAGTAATAGACTCCCACCGCAAGGCGGCGCTTTCTGCTCTTTCTCTCTTTTAACTGATACTGCAGTTCCCTGGCCGTGTCAAATATCTTCTTTCTGGTCTCTTCCTGCACATTCAGTGTATCATCGTAATTCAAAACCCTGGAAACAGTTGCTGTGGAAAATCCGGTCCGATCTGCGATGTCTTTTATTGTAGCCATCTTAGTTACCTCTCTGTATGATACAATTGTAAACACTTTAGCATCATCTTATCATATCACCCGAAAGCCCGCAACGGATTTATACGGTTCCCTCCGTACCCGGCGGAACACTTCACGAAGATTCCTCTCACATATCCCGCGCCTCTGCCGGCATCTCCGGCTCCCCTGCGGAATTCGCAAGTATGACAGCCCCCAGGATTATGACGCATCCAAGTATCATGCGCAGGGTAATGCTCTCATGGAGAATGATTACGGAAAATAAGGTTCCGAAGACAGATTCCATGGACAGGATAATGGCCGCCTTGGTCTCATCCACATATTTCTGGCATGCGGTCTGAAGAAGATAACATATGGTCGTGCTTATGATCCCAAGGTAGAGTACACTGCCCCATCCCTTTGCAGTGACCTGAAACTGTACCTGCCCGGAGGCTGCCATGAATACCAGGGACAAAACAGCGGCTGTACACATCTGAACAAAATTCAGCACAGACGCCCTGTATTTCTTTACAAAGATACTGGTCAGGAAAATCTGGAAAGCAAATCCCACTGCACATATGAGCGTCAGCCCGTCCCCCAGGCCCAGGGATAAGTCCTTATCCAGGGACAGAAGACCAACCCCCGCAATTGCCAGCACTGCGCCTGCTATCCCCTTCAGCCCCACCTTCTTTCTGCAGATTAAAAACGCGATAAACGGTACGATCACCACATTCGTCGCAGTCAGAAACGCATTCTTTGACGGCGTGGTATACTGAAGCCCTATGATCTGAAGGGAAAATCCAAGAAAAAGCGCAGTCCCCATAAGCGCACCTGCCTTTAATTCTTCCCTTTTCACACCTTTCAGGCTGCGGATGCTGATTCCTCCCATGAGCACAGAGGCCAGAAGAAAACGAATCGCCATGATCTGAAAAGGCAGAAGGCTGTCAAGGGCCATATCACTGGCTACGAATCCACCGCCCCAGATGACCGTGACTACGATCAGTCCTGCAATTGCCATGTATTTCTTCATAACAGCCTCACGCCTCCAGGGGCTTCAGACAGATATCCGGCCCGATACTGCATAAAAATTCCGCCAGCACGTCAATACATGCCTGTACATCACTCATACTGCACACCTCTGCCGGATTATGCATGTAGCGCAGGGGTATGGACAGAACCGTAGTCGGTATCCCCCTTCCGGCAACGTGGATGGCATCCGCGTCTGTGCAGGTCCTGCCGCAGCCGTTCTCCCACTGGCAGCTTATATCCAGATTCTCCGCCGCCTTTTTCAGGCGCCCCACCAACATTTTATGGCTGAAGGAGTTCTGCAGAAATACAGGTCCGCCCCCAAGCCCGATCTCTCCGTTTTCAATGGCCCTTGTCCCTTCATAGTCGCTGGTATATGTCACATCCACCGCAACCGCCAGAGTGGGGGCGATCCGGGATGCGCACCAGGAAGCGCCGTGTTTTGTAAGCTCTTCACCCACCGTGGCCGCTGCATAGACGCCGCATGTACAGCCCTTTTCTTTTGCCTTTCTGGCTGCTTCCAGTATAATGTACCCGCCCAGCCGGTTATCCAGTCCGCGGGCACAGAGCCTGTCATTCAGAAGCTCTCTGTAATCTGTGTCAAAGATCACCGGATCCCCCGGTGCTGCCGCCTCCATGGCGTCCTCCCTGGAAACCGCTCCGATATCAATGATAAGATCCGTGATCTCCGGCTCTTTCTTGTTCAGGGAGCTGTGATTGCGGACTGCGCCGAAAACAACCTTTCCGTTATGGATGACTCTGACCTTCTGCCCCGGATATGTGCCGGGATAGATACCGCCGGCTTTTGATACATGGAGCATTCCCTTCTCCGTTATATGTGATACCATCAGGCCGATCTCGTCCATATGGGCGGACAGCATGACCTTAATTTTGGATGCCGGATTGATGACACTCACCACATCGGCAATCTCATCCGTATAGATCTCATCCGCAAATCCCTCCGCGTATTTCATAACTTTTCTCTGTATATCCTCCTCAAACCCTGAGACGGATGCTGTTGAAAGCAGCTCATATAAAAATTCTCTGCTCATTTTCTCCTCCTTTCCTCTACACTGTTTGAAGCGCTCGCTCCCGCTTTTTATTGATCCGGTAATACAGGACTGCACTGAGCAGGAATCTGGATACCTGGTCCACTGCAATGATCAGCCAGACAGCCGTAAGCGGCAGTCCCAACACATAGGCCGCCAGCATACACAGCGGGATCCTGACGATCCAGATACCGAATCCCGCCACCAGCATGGGGGCATTTTTGTAGCCCATGGCCCTGATGGTCCCATTGTATATCCTGGACAGGTTCTGGGGAATCTGGATAAATCCCATGACAAACACATACACAACGCCAATGGCCTGCAGTTCCGGCTTGTCTGTCATCAGCGTCATAAAGAACCTGGGCAGGAAAATGAGAAGCAGAGAGGTAATGGAACTGATCACAACCCCGACCTTCAGCAGTTCTTTGAAATATATTTTCCGCAGTTCCTCATCCTGCCTGCCGATGGCTCTCGCTGCCAGTGTGGTGGATGCTGTGCTGAAGCCGATGGCCGGCATCTCCGTGATCTCCTCTGCCTGTATGCCGAGCTGGTATGCGGCAAACGCCTGATTTCCGTAAAACAGGATCACCTTGCTTAAAATAATGGCAGAGAACTGCCAGAACATACTCTCCAGCGCTGCCGGAATCCCTGTTGTGTATATGTCATAAATACACCTTCTGTCAAAGCTGAAAAACCGGTGCGCTGCAGGCATTTTCCGGAACAGCCCGCCCTTCTTTTTATACAGCAGATAAAGCCCGGTGCACGCCCCCACCGCCTGAGCAGTCACAAGGGCAGCCGCAGCCCCCTTGATTCCCATGCCTGGAACGCCGAAAGCGCCGAAGATAAAGCAGTATCCGCACACAATGTTGACCACATTCATGAGCACCGCAATATACATGGGCACCTTGGTATTGCCGTACCCCTGGAAAGATGCCGTTACCACGGTCATGATCACCACAAAGGGAAATCCAAACACAATGGTCTTCATATATCCCTGAGCCAGGGACAGAATCTGGGCATCTTTTGAGAAAAATCCCAGAAAAAGCGGTGCCTGAAAATACAGCACCACCTGAAAGATAAGTACAATGATCAGCTCTGTCAGCATGGTCTGCTCCGCGATCTTCCTGCACTCCTGATGTCTCCCCGCACCGTATGCACGGGCGATCAGGACCGTGGCACCGATTGCCACGCCCTTGTAAAAGCACCATAAGGTATCCGTGATCCGGATACAGATTCCCTGTGCGGAAATATCGTTTGCAAGCAGTCGTCCCACCATAGCCGTGATCACCAAGTTAGCTGAGATCTGAAGTATGTTTTCCAGTATCATCGGAATAATGATTTGATAAATTTCCCGTTTTATAGCCTTTTTTCCGTACACAGAAACCTCCATCCTTTTGAAAACGGGTGTCATAAGGCACCCGTTTCCAGTTTATGTGCTGTCTATTCTTTTATTTGCCGAATTTTGCTTTCATTTCCTCCTGTTCCGCATTGAGAACTTCTGTGGGGTCACCGTTGTTCAGCATAACCTTTGCCATGGAGTTCTTGGACATTTCCAATGCCTCCGCAAAGTTGGCTGTGTAATTTACCTGTGGGACAGTCTTTCCTATCTCTGTGAACAGGTCAAAGATCTTCTGGCCTCCGAAGAACTCATCTCCCTCTTTGAACACGTCAGATTCCAGCGCTTTTAAGTAAGAGGGGTACAGGCCGTAATTCTGGAATCCTTCCACATTGGCATCCACGTCCTCCATGACGTATTTTACGAATGCCTTTGCCGCCTCAGCGCTCTTGCTGGCTGAAGGCACGGCAAGAACGGAACCGCCATTTGACGCGCCCTGGCTTTCCGAGTCTGCCTGGAACTTCGGCAGCGGCATAACTGCCCACTTGCCGTCCTGGTCGGGAACCGCATCCTTGATGGAACCAACCATCCAGACAGCGTCTGCGATACATGCGAACTTGTCTGCGCCCATGCCGGCTACCATGTCATCCCATGAGGAGTTGTTGAAGGTAATGCCCGCGTCGTACATTTTCTTACAGGTCTCCATAGCCTGGATGGAAGCTTCTGAATTCACCTGGGTGTTGCCGTCCTTGTCAAAGTAGAAGCCGCCGCCCTCCATCATGAGAAGCCTGTATGTAGTATCATTTCTGGATTCCGCCATGCACAGCATGTCAGCTCCTGTCTTGTCTTTTAAAACTTTTCCTGCCTCAATGAAATCGTCCCAGGTCACAATATCCTCTGCCTTGATCCCTGCCTGCTCGAACAGATCACTTCTGTAGAACATGCCGCACGGGCCGGAATCCCAGGGATAGGCAATAACTTTGCCGTCAACCGTGCACTCTGACAATTTGATGGGGAAGAAATCATCGGGGTTGATCATATCTGTGAACTCTTCAAATTTTCCCGGGAATTTCTCTCCGAACTTTGCCATCTGTTCGCCTTCAATGGACACAATGTCAGGAAGTCCGATACCTGACTGCAGGCATGTGGTCATCTTCTGATACACCTGGTCTACGCCCATCTCCTCAAAGTTAAAACTCACATCCGGGTTTTCCTCCTGGAACTTTTCCGCCCACTCTTCCAGATGGGCCAGTGCCACGTCCCAGCTCCAAATTGTGATCTCACCGGAGAGTGCGCCTTCCTTATCACCGGAAGCCTCCTTTTTCGCTCCGCCGCTCCCGCCGCAGGCTGTCAGGGACAATGCCATCACTGCTGCTGTTACCAATGCCGCTGCTTGTTTCTTTTTCATTTCTTTATTCCTCCTTAAATTTTTTTACAGAATCAGATACACTACTCTTTCACCGCACCGCCCATGACGCCTGCCACGAACTGCTTCTGGAATACCAGGAAGATGATCATAATAGGCAGAACCGCGCAGACGGTCGCCAGCATGATCACACCGTAGTCTTTTCTCCACGCCACACCATCCAGCATAGCCAGGGCTACAGGGAAGTTGTACATGGATTTTGTGCTGAGAATGATCAAAGGCCACATAAAATTGTTCCACATACTCATGAACATATAGATTCCCAGGGCACCCACCGCAGGTTTCTGTGAGGGGAGCACCACTTTCAGGAAAATACCAATCTCCCCACAGCCGTCTATTCTGGCAGCCTCAATAAGGGAGGTTGGGAACGCCAGCATATTCTGCCGCATCAGGAAAATACCGAAGGCTCCGGCAAGACCGGGAAGCACAACCGCCTGATAGGTATTGGCCCAGCCGATATTGTTCATCAGCGTGAACAGCGGCACATACATTACCTGTGCGGGAATCATCATGGTTATCATGATAAGGCCGAACAACAGGCCCTTTCCCTTAAATTCAAACTTCGCCAGCGCATATCCCGCCATGGAGTGCAGCACTATGGCAAGGGCCGTGTAGCTGACTGTCATGATGGTGGAATTGGTAAGGATCCTCACAAGGTCCATTTTCTTGTTCAGGTTCGCAAAATTCTCTGCCAGATGGGAGCCGAAAAACAGTTTCGGCGCTGCGCTCAGGATCTCCGCATTGGTGTTCGTGGCTGACACGAACATGAAATAAAAGGGAAACAGGGAGATCAGTGCTGCTATGGTCAGGAACACATAGGTGAAAACCTTGCGTCCGCTTATCTTCTTTCCTGTTGTTTTCACGAATTGTCACCTCCATTTGTAGCCTTGAACTGGACAAAGGACAGTATGCCGATAATGATCACCAGGGCATAGCTGAGTGCTGCCGCGTACCCGAATTTGTAATACGAAAATCCGGTGTTGTACAGGTAATGCCCAATGGTTATGGTGGCATTGTCCGGCCCTCCTTTTGTCAGTACAAAGGACTCATCAAACAACTGCAGGGTTCCGATCGTGGAGGTAATGCTTACAAACAGGATGATGGATTTTACCATGGGAATGGTGATCCGGAAAAACTTCTGTAAAAAAGAGGCCCCGTCCATATCCGCTGACTCGTAAAGCTCTGTGGGGATTCCCTTCAGCCCGGCGATCATGATAATGGTGTTATAGCCGGTCCACCTCCAGGTGATGCCCATAATGACAACAGCCCTTGCGCCCCACACGGAATTCAGCCAGTCCACACCGCTCCATCCTACAGAGCGGAGAAAATGGTTTACCAGACCGAAATCGGTGTTGAACAGCAGTTTAAAGATCATAGCATAGGCAACCAGTGCTGTCACAGAGGGCAGAAACACGCTGATTCGGTAACAGGTCCTGAATTTCAGGAAATTCTCTTCCACCAGAACTCCCAGGATCAGGGACAGGATCACCATAACAGGCACCTGGATCGCCAGATAGATAAATGTGTTGCCCAGGGACTTCCAGAACACCGGGTCCCTGAACATGGTCACATAGTTGTTGATTCCGCAGAACAGGTACTCCCCGCCCTCAAAATCATAGAAACTCAGCGCCAGCGATTTGATCACCGGATAGACCATGAACACCCCGAACAGGACTATCATCGGCAGTAAAAATATGTACGGCGCCGTTTTTTTGTTCACAAAGTTTCTTCTTCTTTCTTTTCCCCCAGCCATTTTTCTCTTCCTTTCTTACCTTCTCCTGTATTGCTCCGCCTTCTTAGCAAGGCCTTCCCGCTCTGCTCCGAAAATCTTCCAGGTAAATGCAAAGGGTTCGGGATAAAGCCTGTCTTTTTCCAGACACTCAGCGCCCCAGCTCGCACTTCCAAGCCCATGCTGTGCATAGTCTACGGACAATTGGATATGTTCTGTCCTGTGCAGCTCGTTTGTGTGGGAGGCCTGTGTCAGATCTTCCTGGGTGTAGTGCAGTGCGCCAAAGGAGAATACTTCTTCTGATGCTATGCAGATTCCGCTGCCTGAATCTGTGAGAAACGCGGCCCAGCGGGTATCCTGATGGTTTCCTGTCTCCTGGGGCACCACGTAGGGGAAGTAAAAATCCTCCACCTGTTTTTCCCATAAGCCCACCGGATTTCCATCCCTGCAGTCCGGGTATGTCTCCAGGGGTCCTCTTCCGTACCAGACAGCCTGCTCACAGGATTTGTCCAGCACGAACCGCATACCAATCCGCGGGAAACTCTCCGGAAGCTGGACACCTGTGGGAACACCGCTGTATCTGGCGGTCACCAGTCCATCCGGTGTGATGCGGTATTCCGCCTCCACGATCACTTTCCAGTCCACGGTAATGGGCGCGTATATCTGGGAAACCAGGATGGAAACAGCCTGTTCCTGTTCTCTCACCGTCACCTTCTCCACCATGTTCGTCATGGATTTCAGCATGCCTTTTTCCCAAATCTGTGCAGCGTTCTTGTCATTGTCAACAGGAGCTCTCCAGAAGTTCAGGCCAAGGCCCTTTCTGACCAGGCGCTCCCCGTTTACTGTATAGCCGCTGAGATATCCGTGGATTCTGTCAAACTCGGCGGTGAAGTTTTTCCCTTCTATATAGATGGTTCCGCATTTTTCCGTGAGACAAAGACCGCCGGATTCTGTTCCCTCCGAAACTGGATGTGCTGCCGGTTCTGCCTCTTTTATGCACTCCTGATGGAAGGCTGCTTCGTAGTGTTCTTCTTCAGTCCACTCCTGCTTTTCTCTGAAGCGTACGGATATTGTGAGCCAGATATCCTGTGTCTCTGTCCAGTCCTCTGCAGTCTGCGGGTCATACAGCGCAATGCGCCTGCTGCCGTGAGGGGCAATTCCGCCCAGATCTGCTTTTCCTTCCAATAGAACTCCCTGCAGTGTATGGACCCGGAAGGTTCCTTCCAGATGGGACAGATCCGTAAAATCGTATTTGTTGTGTACTGTAATCTCTCCGGTGTCCTTATCAAACCCGGAAAAGGTCACCGGCTCCATCACCTTTTTCACCTGCAGGACAGCCGGAGTCGGTCTTCTGTCTGCCTGCACCAGGCCGTCACAGCAGAACGCGCCGCTGTTTGGATAATCCCCGTAGTCTCCGCCGTATGTAAAACAGCTTTTGCCTTCCCTGTCATATTTTTTGATTCCGTGGTCAATCCATTCCCAGATAAAGCCGCCCTGCAGCCTTGGGTACCGCTCAAAGATCTCCCAGTATTCCTTCAGCCCGCCGGGGCCGTTTCCCATGGCATGGGCATATTCGCAGACCACATGCGGTTTCTTCCTGGTAGTGTCTCTTCCCAGGTCTTCCAACGCTTTGTGCCTGGTGTACATAGTGCTGTAAACATCTGCAATGGAGGCATCCCTGTCCTCCTCATAGTGCACCAGTCTGGTGGGGTCATACGCTTTTATAAACCTTCCGCTGGCAACAAAGCTGCTTCCGAATCCCGATTCATTTCCCAGTGACCAGAACAGGATACTGGGATGGTTCTTATCTCTTCTCACCATGCGCTCAGCCCGGTCCACATAGCTCTTCTCCCACAGGGTATCATCACTGATCCGGTTCATGTTTTTGGTGTAAGCCATCTGGTTGCATTCCAGGTCAGCCTCCTCCATGACATAAAAGCCGAGACGGTCACACAAATCCAGGAAGTCCGGGTGCGGCGGATAATGGGCCGTGCGTACGGCATTGATGTTATACTGTTTCATCAGATACAGATCTGCCAGCATATCTTCCTTTGTAATGCATCTTCCTGTCTTTTCATTCCAGTCATGCCGGTTTATGCCTTTTAATTTGATTGCTCTGCCGTTTACCCAAAACAGGCCGTCCCTCAGACAGATTGTTCTGAATCCCACCCATTCACCGTAGAATTCCACCACCTCATCTTCTCTCTTAAGCGTGATGACCAGCCGGTACAGATTCGGCTGTTCCGCTGACCAGGGCCGTATGTTATCCGGTCCTGCCTCTGCAAGATAGTCTGTTTCTCCTCTGCTGCCGCGTATCCGGCGGGTGTCTTTAAAAATAACCTGTTCCCCGTCAAGCAGCTCGGTCTCTACGGAAAGCTCTGTTTCATCTCCCGTATGGTTCTCAAAGACAGCCTCCAGCCGGAACTTCCCTCTCTTTCCCGGCATACTGCAGGTGCCCTGCTGTTCCGTCAGCAGCTCTGATGTGATACGGCAGTCCAGCATGTGTATTTTCGGCCTGCTGATCAAAGATACATCCCTGATGATTCCGGCAAACCACCACATATCCTGGTTTTCCAGATAGCTGCCGTCACAGAATTTGTAAACCTTTACTGCCAGAACATTGTCCCCGTCCTTTAAGGCCTCGGTCACATCAAACTCCGCCGTATTGCGGGAGCCCTGACTGTATCCTATAAAAATGCCGTTGAGCCATACATGGTAAGCGCTCTCCACACCGTCAAACCGCAGGATATATTCCCTGTCCTTCTGCTTATCTTCACAAAAGGTATGGCGGTAGACGCCTGTGGGATTGTCCGCCTGTATCCCCGGGTCATCCAGGATGGGAAAAAGTGCTATGGCGTCATTGTAATGGGGAAAATCACAGCCATTTAACTGCCAGTGTCCCGGAACCGGCATAAATGCAAATTCCCGGTCATCATAAGTTTCCTCCACACATTCTTCAGGTACATAGAAAGGAGACTCATAATATGCGAATTTCCACTGTCCGTTCAGCAGACGGAAATTTCCGCTCTCCTCTCTCTTTCCTTTCACGGCTGATTCCCTGTCCGGATAACCGCAGTAAAACGGTCTGACCGGAAGGCGGTTCCTGCCAAGAACCTCTACATTGCTCCAATCCCTGTGTCTGTATAAGTATTCCATTTCTTCCCCCTTCTTTTATTCAGGACAGCTTTCCCTGAGTATCAACTGATTCGGGACCACTATTTTCAAGCCCCGCTCCCTGTCGGTCCAGAGGCATTCCATCAGTGTTTTGGCTGCCATCATACCAATCAGGTCATTGTGCAGCTTCACTGTGGAGAGAGCCGGTGTCACAAAGGACGCTGCCTGGTCATCATTACAGCCGATGATCGCCACGTCACCCGGAACTGCTATTTTTTCTTCCTCCAGAGCCTTTAAAAAGCCGATCGCCATGGTGTCGTTCTCCACAAACACAGCTCTGGGGAGCCTTCCCTTCCGGATGATCTCTTTTCCCAGACGGTAACCGAACTGGGTATGATTGGACTGGGCCAGGTAAATATATTTTTCATCGTATTTTTCCAGGCTTTTCATGATCTGGCGGAAATACAGGAACCGTTCATCCCTGTGGAGCTTTCCATTGACTTCAAGCCCATAAGTACCCATATATCCAATGGTGTCAAATCCCTTTTTCAGAAAAAAGTCCAGCGCTTTTTTCACAGCCTGTTTAAAATCATTTACCACACAGTCGGCCTCCAGCTTCTCGTCTTTGAGCTGAAAGTCAGCGCATACCACCGGCAGCCCGGAGTCCAGCACAGCCCGGCGGAATATCTTTTTCTGATACCAGAGCGTTGAGTAACCCACAAAGACAAGCCCCTGGTACCCTGAAATCCTGGATGCATTGGCATCCAGCATGGGCTCAAACACCTCTTTTACCTTGAAACCGTTTTTCTCCAGCTCCATTTTAATGTTCATGCGGATGACCTGGTAAAACCTATCCTCCACTTCCTCTGTCTCGCCGTACAGGAGCATGACGCCTATGGTGCCTCTCGTGCCCTGGATGGCGGAATATTCAAAACACCGATTGTATCCCAGCTCGCCTGCCGCCTCCAGGATTCTTTCCTTGGTCTTCTGTGAGACCGAGAAAGTAGTGTCATTTTTCAAAACCCTGGATACGGATGCGGCTGATACTCCGGCCCTCTGTGCAACATCCCGTATTGTAGCCATATCCCCACCTCTTATTTACTTAACGCCTGTTTTGTTTAGTTAATATATTATTTGTTTAGTAAATATATGTATCTTCCTTACATCCTCACAATACTTGAATTAATGGGGTTTGTCAACAATATATTTCGTATTTTCCCGCATTTGTTGTGCATATCTGATATTTTTATGACTTTTATATAAATTCCTACCCCATATATTTAGTAAATATACATAAAAGAAAAGGGCTGTTTTCCATGGTAAACAGCCCTTTTCTTATGCAGTTAGTAAATTTATTTACTATATCAGTATTCCACCACACCGTAATATCTCCGGTCATCAGGATTGTGATCCCTCACCACGGAGAAATAGTAACAGAACCACTCCAGCGGCACGAACATGACAAAGGGTGCCAGATCCGGGTGAAGCCCCATAGCGAAATCCGCGTAGTCAAGCACAATGGCGGTTCCTTTCCACCGCTCCACAAACTGCAGTGCCCTCTGTGTGATCTCCCTGGCAGAATCTGTGGGAACCAAAAATAAAAACGGAACGCCTGATTCCACGATCTCCAGGGGACCGTGACGGAATTCACCGGCCTGAATCACCGCCCCGTGAGACCAGAGAAATTCCATGCCGGTGATAACGCCCTCCTTATAAGCAAGAGGGACCATGGAGCTGGCTGATACTGTGTAAAATCCCTTCAGACTTCGCAGGGGTTTTGTCATTTCCAGGGCCTTCTTTTCAAAGTTTTCAATGTGGTATCCAAGCACCTCGGGCAGGCGCTTCATATCGGACAGTATTTTTTCCATAACCTCTGTGCTCTCGCCGCGGTCTATGGCAGTGCGGGCGATCAGGGTGTAAAGTGCCGCAAGCTGGCATTCCCACATGGCCTCTGCGTGATAATCCACCACAAAGTCTGCCTCCTGACCCAGAGGATTCTCCTCCCTCTGATTGCAGACACCCACTGTCATGATTCCCTGCTTTCCGGCTTTTCTGAGTCCTTTTACGATTTCTTCCGTGGTGCCTGACTGGGATATGAATACCGCCAGCATTTTTCTGTCACCATAGACCGGCATGGAATCTATGAATTCCCACCCGGTGTAGGCATTTACTGCCAGTGTCGTGTATTTGTCCGCCAGGTATTTTGCTGTACTGCCGGCAGCGCTGGAGCTTCCGCAGCCGACAAAACAGATACGCTCCACCTGATTCTCTTTGATATAAGCCAGAATGGGGGCTATTTTAGCGTCCGCTGTCTCCAGAAAATCCGCCACCTCTTTTTTCATGTCTGCTGTTACTAAAAAATGTACCTCTTCTTTGTTTAGATTCAACATATCTCTTTTCCTTTCTTCAGTCACTGTGTCAGTTCTATTTCCAGTTTCACTTTGTCCGTCCGCATATAGGCCCTGCAGTATTCCACCACCTTTCCCTGCCTGTCGTATGTTTGGAACGTAAAGAGAAAAACACTGCTGCCCTCCGGTATTTCAAGCCATTTTGCCTCTTTCTTCCCTGCTTTGACAATCGTCACTTCCTGTCTGGATTCGTGGAGACGGACGCCTCTCTGTTCCATGATCTCATACAGAGAAGACGCCTCCGGACTGCAGGAACGGACCTCCCCCAGTATCTCTTCCGGAACATAGGTGTATTCCACAGAGACGGGAAGGCCGTCCCCCAGACGGAGCCTCACGATCTCATGGATTCCCCCGCCCTGTGCAGGCATCTCCATATGGGAATACAGAGGCGCACAAGACAGCATTCTCCATGAAAGAATCCTGCTGCCGGCCTTTCTGCCCTGTTCTCTCATTGTCTGGGTAAATCCGCAGAGGCGGCACACATCCCCTTTTCTGGGGACTGAGGAGGCATAAGTTCCGGAACCTTGTCTCCGCTTTATCATGCCCTCACTTTCCAGAACGGCAAGCGCGCGGCGTATGGTCATTCGGTTTACATAAAATTCTTCCGCTAATTCCCGCTCTGAAGGGAGTCTGCTGCCCAGCGGGTATTCCCCGTCTTCTATTTTCTTTCGGATAGCCCCGGCTATACCGGCGTATACGAAACGGTCACCCCCCGCCATATCACCAGGCTCCAAAGTGGCCGATCGTGAGGGCTGCTTTGTCTGCCCCGGCGTGCATACAGCGTTTCAGCGGCTCACCTTCTAATGCTCTGCTTAAAAATCCCGCAATGTAGGAATCTCCCGCCCCCAGGGTGTCCACTGCCTGCGCGCCCGTAACGCCAATGGCTGTGTATTCTTTTCCGTCGTAGGCAACACTGCCGTTCTCTCCCAGTGTTGCAATTACGCAGCCTGCCCCCTGTTCTTTTACGCGTTTTAAAAGGCTTCTGGTAAATGTGTTGTCTTCCCGGCAGGAGAAGAAGGCATAATCTATATATGGAGCCAGAGAATCTATCTTAGGGGCGTCATATTTGTTTGAGAAATCATAAGACGTTTTTACTTTGGACGGCAGTCTGCCCAGACAGGCATCACACTGTCCCCAGACTGCCATATGTACACAGTCAAAGCCCGCCAGATACTGCAGATCCTCGTCAGACAGCACAAATCCCTCCAGAACATTCAGAAAGTCCTCCCCGAATTTTCTGTCTCCATCCACAAGTTCTATGTATGTGACTGCTGTCTTCCCCTCTTTTCTCTGCATACGGACAGTCTCCACCCCCTGCTCCTTTAACTTTTCCTGCATCATGTCACCAAAGGTATCTGTGCCGATCCAGCCCAGGTACGCGGTGTCCATGCCAAGCTGCCGTCCGTAGACAGCCACATTCACCGCGTTTCCGCCGGGATAGGCCCATCCCTGCCGCTCATAGAAATCCACGCAGTTGTCACCGATCGCTGCCAGCCTCATAATCTTCCTCCATCCTTAAAATACTGGTAAATCTGCATCTGTCACCTCTTGTGAGGGAGCAGGCATATTCCACCTTAACTCCGTTTTCATCAAATGCCCGCATTTCCATCACTGCCAGGGCATCTCCCCGGCTGCAGTTTAAAATCCCCGCCTCCCTTGCATCGGCTGCCCTGACGCTCATAGTCTGCTTTCCCCGGATCAGGTGTATTCCGTACTCCTCTTCCAGAAGGCGGTACAGGGAACCGGTCAATGGTTTTGTCTGCAGATCCGGGGCAATGCAGACGGGAATATAAGAGATTTCAAGGGCTGCCTCCTCCCGGTCCACGCTGCGCAGGCGGACGGTCTCTGTGATATCCGACCGGGGCGTCAGCCCAAATTCCTCCGTCAGCGCGTTCCCTGCCGGAATCACCCTGCAGGACAGAAGCTTTGTGGTCACGGTACTTCCGTTTTCCTGTGCCATTTGGGAAAAAGATTCAAAACGCTCCATGTGCCTGAGTATTTTCTTTTCCGCGGCAAAGGTTCCCACCCCTTTTACACTGTATACGATTCCTTCCTCCTTCAGCCGTTCAAGCGCTGCCCGCACAGTCCCCTTCTGTACTTTGAACCGCTCTGCCAGTTCCTCATTGGACGGCAGACGCCCGCCTCCTTCCAGATGGCTGTTCTCTATATACATCCGGATTCGGTCTGAAAGATAAAACCTGTCTCGGTGCATTGTATCCCCCTTTCAGTATGTATACCAATTAGTTATTTTTCTATACTGCAGACTATACACGCTAAAACACAGAGGAGCAAGAGGGGGAGGGAAATATCGTGAATGTGCATAGTAAACGTGATTATTTCTTCTTATATAAATGGATGGTGGGATTTTTGTATCATATTTTCAGATGTGGTAAAAGAATTTACTTTTAGGTCTCGCCGCCCGCCAGAGCGTGTTTGGACTGATCACTGCAGGAAATAAACCAATGCCAAAAGGGAGATGCTGTGCAGTCTCACAGCATCCCCCTCTGTTCCTCTTTTTCCCGACTCCTTCTTCTGAAACGAAGCGCAAGCAATACAAATGGCAATACAATCTCAGCCAGCATGATAAGGGCAGGGAAATGAAACTCCCAGGTAAATTCCCAGTATCTGAAAATCTCTCCGTTGTTATAAATCCAGGAGACAGTCCCGGCAGCAGCAAGTCCTGCGGAGATTATGGATAAGAGCAGGCTGTTTGTCTTCCTGCTTCCCAGAAAACGATACATATCCAGACATGCCAGAACAAAACCGCCTGACATCATCCAATTTCCAATCATGCCTACCGTATAGCTGACAAATATGGAAGTGGGGCCATCCGCACCGCCAATCAGACTGACAGACTCTCTGAACTGTCTTTGAACCATACTCTTCATATAAAGATTCATAGCAAGGATATATACCGCATAAACAGCCGCCGCTGCACCGAGCACTAAAAATATATACCTGAAACCGCCGGGTTTTCTCTCCGCTCCCAGCTCCGCGTTAAACCGATCCGCCACCTCTTTCGGGCTTCCCAGATCCTCCAGTATCTTATCCACGGACCAGCCGGCTTCCATTCTGGCATGGATATCCGTGCCCAGATCCGCATTGATCCTGACTTTCATTTTCAAAGGAACCTTCAGTTTTCGCTCCACTGCGTTTACATACTTTTTGATTTTTTTCTGGTCTTCTGTCATTCGTCTCCCTCCCCGCATAATTTTGTGATACAGCTCTGGAAATGGGTCCACAAATTTCTGTACTCCCCGTATGTCTCGCGGCCCTTTTCTGTTATGGTATAATATTTCTTCGGTGCCGCTCTCCCCTCTCCGTTCTGCCAGAAGGATTCTATGAGTCCGCTGTCTTCCAGACGGTAGAGAACAGGATACAGGGTACCCTCCTTCAAATCAAAAAATCCTTCTCCTCTCTGCTCCAGGTTCTGAAGAATTTCATATCCGTAAGTGCTCTTCTCCTGCACCAATCTGAGGACCACCATATCCAGGACACCTTTTTTAAGCTGCTGCGCAAACTTATTATCCATACCTGTCCTCCTTTTTATAATACTTAGTATTACTAAATACTATTATATACTAATACTATCTCATGTCAATCATTATATTTTGACACGCTCAAATTTCTGAAATTGCTGCCCGCTCTTACTTATTATATTTCCGCTTAACTGCCCTGCCCGCCAGGAATAAAATAAGCCCAGGCAAAAGGAACTCAATCCCCCTTACAGCCACGAACAGACGAAACGGAGCGGAATTACTCATCTCATCATATTGATAAAAATCCACACTGCTTCCCACACAGAACCCCACTGCCAGCAGCACGGCAAAACCATAAAATACTTTATAGATATTTTTTCTGTCCATTCATACCTCCTGCTAAGTATCTGCTGTCAATCACAGTATAACAAATCCCCCGTCAAAAAGATACAGCCCGGCATGTCTCTTTCCGAACATCCCGGGCTGTTGCCGTATACTGCGCAGTCAAGCTGCTCTCTTTGTGGGCAGCTCCGCCTTAGGCAGTACCTTATCGTGCCTGTGCATATGAAGAAACGTCCCCAGAAGAATATAATAAAGATAGAGGGCACCCCCATTGCTGAACCTGTTGACAGAAAAAAACGGAAAAAACACCTGGCTGATATCCCCAAATCCCATCATCGCCAGAAGAGAATATAATACCATCATACTAAAAGCGGTCAGCACACCGGTGCATATGATATTGCAATACTGGTTCGTCAGCTTCCTGATATCATACAGCATCCACAGAAAAACACCGATGATCAGCAGGATCATAACAAATATCCCCAATATTCCCGCACTGCCGAATAACCGCAGAAGCATTCCCGGGGTATCATCCATATCCAGGTATTTTCGGACACTCTGTGCGATCCTGTGGTCCCGGATGGCCCTGTATACCATGGGAACCCCAAAAAGCGCCAGCAGCCCGGGAAGACTCCATAATTTTATAAGGAACTCACGCCTTTTTATCCGGAACCATCCCCTGCGGACAGCAATCGTTAAGATGATCACATGCGCCAGTACGACCATGAACGTAAAAAAGTATTGCCGGGAAATCATACTGAGCAGACACACTACACCGGCAATTGCCAGCAGCCGGCGCACTTCACCATATCCGCCCTTCCGGTAATAAAATGCCAGCCCGCCAAATCCGGCCACGTTACTGAACAGCATGGTCTGATATGCCATGTCGGTCAGATGAAAGCCTGAATCCTCAACAGCCGCACCGCCGAAGACACTTATCATCATAAATACGGCACTGATTATAAAAAAGAGAAGCCAGAGCTGATAGGGCTTGGAGAAATATTCCTTCCTGTAACCGCCAAAAGAGAACATGAGCAGAAAAAACAGCCCGGTACCGCGCCAAAGCATATACTTAGAAACGTCGTCCGGCATTTCACCCTTAAAATACGCAATCGCAAGCACTACAGTCAGCAGGTCGATCCCTATAAAAAACAGCAGAAGCTTTACATCCAGCCGTGTTCTGTGCACCTTGTCAAGCTCAATCCCCGTCTCCACCGGGTCGCCCATCTCCTCCACGGCCCTTTCCACAGCCTCCTCCCGGCTCATTCCCTTTCTCCGGAAATATTCCGTATCCTCCTCAATATGTCCCAGCAGCTCCGTTCTGATATCTTCCCATATACTCTTGCACCGGATCTGTTCTTCCACAGTCTTCAGATACTCATGAACCTTCATAGGCCGGCCCTCCCAGTACACGTCTGACTGCCGTTTCGTATGTCTCCCATTCTTCCTTTTTTCCGTCCAGATGTCTGTGCCCTTTTTTTGTGATCCTGTAGTATTTTCTTGTCTTTCCGCCTGCTTCCCTCTCGTACGCCTCCAGAAATCCCTTCTCCTCCAGTCCGTGAAGAAGCGGGTAAAGGGTGCCTGCTTTCAGTTCAAATACATTCTGCGACCTGTCCCTCAGCGTTTCGATCATCTCATATCCATACATTTCCCGCTCCGACAAAAGCTGAAGCAGCAAAAGCGTTGTACTGCCTGACAGCAGGCTTTTATCCAGTTTATTTGCTTCCATTACTGTTCCTCCTCTCAGCAGATGATGCCGTCTGCAGCGCCGCAATACTCACTTTCTGAACAGAGTGGCGATCATAGCTGCCACGAATATGGGCACCCACATAAAACAAAGGCCGCACAGCAGCCGCATCACAAATGTCAGGCCCGAGTCTGCCAGAAGTCCCATTCCGATACACGCCGCCAAAATACTGAAGATGAGAGCGGCTGCACTCAATATGATTTTTCCCATCCTGGTTTTCATAAGCATTCATCCCCTTTCTTCAACCCTGACTGCAGAGGCAGAAATGAAGATCTGTCGCTGTCCGTCACTATATAGATAATCTATATATCGTTCATCTATATAGTATCACTATCCGCCCCTCTTGTAAAGCCCCACTGCTTCATTTTTACACAAAACTATTTTGTCAGCGTCACTGTTTGCTCCGTACCCGGCAGCGCGTTTTGCGATAGTGCAGATATGCTTCTTTTTTTCCTGTATTCAAGAGGCGTATCCCCGGTCTTTCGCTTAAAAGCCGTAATATAATAGCTGACTGTACAGAACCCTGTCATCTCCGCGATCTCCGATATATTCAAATCCTTCTTTTCCAGAAGCTCCATACTCCGGGAAAGCCGGTATTCCAGCAGATACTCCCAGGGAGTCATGTGCACCATCTTCTTAAAAAAACGGCAGCACTCCCCTTTGCTGATATGGGCAGAGGCCGCAAGCTGCTCCAGGGTGAATTTCTCCCTGTAATGTTCATGCAGGAAATTGAGCAGTACGGCTGTGCGCTGCTGTTCCTGCGCGCTGTAATCAATCTTCCCCCCGGCATCAAACAGATTTTCACACAGCAGCAGCCACAGACGCTGCAGATGCTCACAGACCAGCAGCTCCCTGTGCGGGGAGGCCTCTCCGAAATGGGCAAAGATCCAGGACAGATTCTCCACTGCCTCTTTTTCCCAGCATTCTCCCGTATCGGCAAAATGATAGAAGGGCCGGGCTTTCGCAAATGTCCGGTAATACTTTTCATAATAAAAGCTCCCTTTATACCCATACAGCAGAACCGGATCAAATATAATGGTGCGGTATCTGACCGTCTGCCCGCTTCCCTTTTTCAGCGTGTGGAGCGCATCCGGAAATATCAAAAAGGCCTCCCCTGCCCTAAGTCTTGTCTTTTTCTCCAGAACCTGTACCTCTGCCTCCCCTTCCAGGATCAGTGATATCTCCACCTGCTTCTGCTGGTGCCAGTTCACAAAATTATTGGCATACTCATCCAGATTGTCATAGAAAATTTCAGCCGGAAAGGAGTATGTGCCAAGCAGAAGCGTAGAACACAGATCCTTGTCCACAGGTACGATTTTATCCAACATGGTTTTTCCTCTTTTCATCAATATTTTGCAATAAATAACCGATATTTTTAAAGTTTTTCATATGTAAAGTTAATATAATTATATCTATAAATATTTTTTTACACAAGGAGCAAACATTGAAAATAAAAGATGATTTCATAAAATCCCTGTTGTTTATCACGTTTCCCATTGTTCTGCAGAGTCTGCTCACCACGGCCGTAGGCTCGGCTGATGTGTTGATGCTTAGTTATGTCAACCAAACTGCTCTCTCTGCGGTTTCACTGGCCAACCAGGTACAATTTGTACTGAATCTGGTTTACGTGGGGCTTCGGACAGGCACAACGGCCATGTCAGCCCAATACTGGGGCAGGCATGACACAGCTTCCATACGGCGCCTTACCCTGGTTGTACTCCGCTTTTCCATGGGCGTTTCTCTGCTCTTCTTTCTGCTGGCCTTCTGTATGCCAAGGCAGCTTATGCATATCTTCACATCAGAGCCGGAGCTGATCCGGACAGGGGCAGAGTATCTGCGCATTATTGCTTTCTCCTATCTCTTCATGGGAATGTCACAGATCTATCTCTGCGTCCTGAAATCCATCCAGCAGGTGGGTAGAAGCGCTGTCATCGGTTCTTTCACACTGGCTGCCAATGTATTACTAAATGCAGTCTTTATCTTCGGACTCCTGGGATTTCCCAAACTTGGGGTGACAGGAGTTGCCATAGCCACGGTCATTTCCAGAGCAGCGGAGCTCGGTCTGTGCGCAGTGGATGCGGGCCTGGTAAAAAAGATCCGCCTTTCCCGTACGGATTTTCACGACGCAGGCGCTGTTCTGACTAAAAACTTTTTAAAATACTCCCTTCCCGTCACTGCCGAGGGCTTTGTATGGGGCGGCGCCACTGCTGTCCTCTCCGCTATCATGGGACATCTCGGCTCTGACATTGTGGCCGCCAACTCCGTGGCCTCTGTGGTACAGGGACTGGCTACTGTGGTATGTTTCGGGTTTGCCGAGGGCGGTGCGGTTCTGCTTGGAAAAGAACTGGGAAAAAGCAATTATCAGAAAGCAGGCGCCGATGCGTCAAAGCTTATGAAGGCTGCCCTGCTGAGCGGTCTTGCCGGCGCTCTGCTCATGCTCCTTTTAAAACCACTGGTCACAGATATGGTCCGCCTGTCACCCCAGGCCCTCATCTATCTGAACAGTATGTATCTGCTGCAGGCTTTAAACGCAGTGCTGGCCTCCTTCACAAATACCGCCATCTGCGGCATTTTCTGTGCCGGAGGAGATACGAAGTTCGGGCTGTACTGTGATTTTCTTGTAATGTGGGGTTATTCTGTACTGATCGGACTTTTTCTGGGATTTGTCTGGAAACTGCCGCCGGTCACAGTTTACATAATTATGAATCTGCACGAACTGGTTAAAACGCCGTTTGTCCTGAAACATTATAAGGGCAGAAAATGGCTGAAAAATATTACTATTTAATTTTAAGGAGGATATACAACCATGACAATGGAAGAAAGAAAAGCAAAAGGACTGCTCTGGACAGACACACCGGAGGCCATGGAAGCCCAGGCGAGAGCCCGCGGACTGGTTTATGACTTTAACCACACAAGACCTGAGGAAAAAGAAAAAAGAATGGAACTGCTGCAGCAGATCTTTGGCTCCCTGGGAAAAGACGTATGGATCGAACCGCCTCTTACCCTGGCATTCGGCAAGACAGTTTCCATCGGGGACAACACATATATCAACTCGAATCTGACTCTTGTGGATGACTATACCATAAAAATAGGCAGCGGTGTGCTCTTTGCCCCCAATGTCACCATCAGCGCAACCGGACATCCCGTACACCATAAACTGCGCACCCACGGAGAAATGTACTCCTTCCCTGTCACCATCGGGGACAATGTATGGATCGGAAGCGGTGCTGTTATCCTGCCGGGAGTGACCATTGGCAATAACTCGGTCATCGGAGCCGGAAGCATTGTGACAAAAGATATTCCCGCAGACTGCATTGCTGTGGGAAACCCATGCAGAGTTCTGCGGGAAATTACGGATGACGATTTGATCTATTATTATAAAAACCGAAGGCTGGACGAGGAAACTTCAGAATAATCACAGAACAGGCGCTGCCGGAAAGCATGCAGCCTGCTGTCTGAAGCAGCATCTCCCTGTCGCGGCAGTCAAGGGCCCGGGTCATAAGCTTACTGATATCCCCGGCCTTCTCTGCCGCCAGATTGGCAAAGAAAGAAAAGTCTGACCAGGCTCCGGGTATATAATCATCGGAAAAGCGGAAACTGAAAAACACCAGAATGCTGATTCCGGCAATCACTGCCACAGGAAAACAGATACTGCAGATTTCCTTTACCCAGCTCTTCCACTCTGCACTGCGATATGTCCGCCGAAGCCTGGCTGCGGCCAGTACAAATAAGACCCACAGGGGAGCCATGAGGAACAGGCCCCCCAGACCACAGAACAGATCACCCTCTGACTTTACTTCCGGTTCCCCCGGAAGAAGCCCCAAGAGCGTCTGCAGCGCACCGGACGCAGGCATATTTTCATATTTCACCTGCACCCTGCTGTACTGTGTTCCGGTGTCTCCCTGAATGATACATACAGCATCTGTCACATCCAGAATTCCTCTGATCTGGTATTCTCTTCCCAGTACCTGTAACACTCCCCCGATTCCATCCAGGTTAAGCTTCCCGGCAAGTCCCCTGCTGATCACACATCCGGCCCGGTCACCGGAGGATACCAGGCTTCCTGCACAGAGTTTTCCGGGCATGATCAAATTCATATTGCCTGCTGCTCTGATAAGCTGCGCTTCTGTCCTCTGTCCCAAAGACGCGTTTGCCGCACTCACTTCCTCCGGCTCTTTCCACAGCGTTATATCTTTTATATATCTCTTCTCATTTTCTCCGGCGTTCTTCCACCAGGTTTCCATCTGCTCTCTGGTTATGGGCGCATTGCGGTACACAAGGCCAAGCTCCCCGGCGGCATGTTTTTTAAGGCCGCTGCTGCAGGAGAGGCCCATACCCGCGAAGCATACCAGGATGACAACCGCCAGCAGAAAACTTATATCTTTTCTTCTCACTCTAACCGTACCTGATTCCCCTCCTCCACATATTTACTGGATTCTGTTATGATAAGGCTGTTTCTGCCTATTGCTGACTTCACTGCCGCATTTTTATCGTCTTTGTCCAAAACAGTTACCGGAACAGACACTGCGGTGTAAACCTTGCCCAGGATGCCGTCTCTTACCTCTGCTGTCAGCACAAATGCCTGTCCCTGTGCTTCATGCAGACTGCCAAGGGGAATCACCTGTTCATAGGAACCGGATTCCCTGGATGCCTCATACGTGAAGGCTGTGCCAAGCTTCAGCTGTTTTCCTTCTATCTGTCCGCACCAGACCATTCCGCCGGATTCTGTCTGGTTCTCTCCTGCCGGGGATGCTGTATTCTGAGAGGATGCCTGTTCAAAACGCTCCGCCCTCACTGTCACAGCCTCCGTACTCCCCGAAAGCTTGACGCTGATCTTATCACCTTCCTGTATCTTACCTGCATCTTCAGGTGCTATCTGACCTTTTGCCTCCATGGTTTCAGACGCAATTATGATCTGTTCCGTACCGGCGGTCACAGCGCCTTGTGTCACACCTGCTGACTGAAAGATACCGGAGGCGCCGGCACTTACAACCCCATCTGCACTCTGGATATCTGTCAGCTTTTTCAGTTCCGCTTCTGCGCCCTGGATATCCACCTGGATTCCTTCCACACTGAGGCTGTTTGACTTTTTCTTCTTTTCTTCATTCTGCTGCGCGTTGGCTTCATTTTGGCTGGCCAGATCATACTGCTCAACCGCCTGGTTATAGGAGATGACCTGATTGTTCAGGGCGTCTGCCGCACCCTGCATTTTTTCCTCTGCTGCCTGCACTTTCTGTTCCCACTGTGCGTATTCCGACACAGAAGTGTCCTCATTCTGAGGCGCTCCGGTTCCCGTATCGGGATATTCTCCCTGGGCGTCATTCCGGCTGTCATCTCCCTCTGTACCGCTGTCTGCAGCCGGAGGAGTGTCCGGTATATTGCCAGTTTGGGCAGGCGGAGGGTTATTTACCAGCTCCTCATACTCTGCGGCTGCCTGATCGTAGGCCGCCTGGGCCTGGGCCAGCAGTTCCTCCGCATTGTTGAGGGAAATCTGTGCCTGGGCAGTCTCCGGTGTACGGGCATCCTCCTGTCCTGCCAGCTTCTGCTGTTCAAGCTGCAGATTCAGCTTTTCGATCTCCCTGTTCTTTGTCTCTATCTTCTCTGCCAGGTAATCCATATCCAACTGTACCAGTGCCTGCCCCTCCTCCACTGCTGTCTGTGGTTTCACAAGGATCTCTTTTATCTTCTGTCCCTCAGGCAGAGACTGGCTGTACTCTTCCTTTGCTGTGATCGATCCGCTGCCCGTCACCGTCTGGGTCAGCACCCCTTTCCCCACCTTGGCTGTCTTTACCTTAGCAACGGTTATGGAGGAGGCTGCCCTTGCCACCACAGTGCAGCACAGCATCAGCACTAAAAAATATATCACTGCTTTTCCCGCTTTTTTTCTCATAACTACTCCTTTAACCCCGATGCCACGATTCCCTGCTCCAAATACTCCTGCCCCCATAAAAAGATCAGCACTGCCGGCAGCATCATCACAATAGACGCCGCGAAGGAACTTCCCACCTGATCCGTCGTGATCTGCGGAAGATAGAGGGAGAGGGGCAGTTTTGCCTTTGTCTTCAGAAATGTCATAGGTGCCTCAATGGCATTCCAGTATTCCAGAAAATTCAGCAGCACTGATGCCATGATTCCCGGCATCCCAAGCGGCACTCCCACATGAAGAAAGATCTTAAGCTGCCCGGCTCCGTCCACCATGGCTGCCTCCACAAGGGCATCCGGTATGGAATGAAAAAACTTCTGCATGATGAACACCGGAAACGCCGAGAAAACCCCGGGCAGAATGATCGCCAGGTGGGTATCCATGAGCGATAAATTGGAAAGCACCAGATAACTGGATACCATAGTGACCTGGAAGGGCATGATCATTAAGATCATATATAATAAAAATAAAATTCTCCGCCCTGTAAAACGGTATCTGCCAAATGCCCACGCCGCCGGCATACCGACCAGCACCTGCCCCAGCAGAATAGGTACCACCTGTTTGACCGAATTCCAGAACATCACGAAGAAATCCGGAGAATCCAGCAGCAATTCCACATAGGGTCTTAACGTGGGATAGACAGGCAGCAGTTCCATCTGAACCGCCTGCCCGCCTCCGCCCAGCACCCCGCCGTAGGCTGCCTTCAGTTCCTCCGGTCCCATAAATGAGTTTGGAAACATGACCAGCACCGGCACCCAGAACAGAAGGCAGAACATGGCCAGCACTGCCGTGCGCACTGTCTTTTTTTTATTCACTGCTCTCCTGCCTTTCGTTCCACCATTCCACCAATACCAGTATCACACTCACCGCAATTGCCATTAAAACTGCCGCAGCGCTCATTTTCTGTATATCCAGCTTGGTAAACCAGTTATTGAACAGGTGCTGCAGCATATAAATGCTCTCATGGGGATAGTCCCCCGCGATCAGATACGCCTCCCGAAACACCCTGAAGGCATTTACAAAGGACAGGACCCCTATGAGGAAAATACTGCCCTTCATCTGGGGCAGCGTAATGTACCGAAAGCACTGGAATGCCCCGGCACCACTGACTCTGGCCGCCTCATACTGCTCCTCCGGAATAGCCGAGAGCGCGGCGATCCACAGCACAATATCATACCCCATATTCTTCCACAGATAAGACCCCACCAGGATCCAGAAAGCATATCCTGTATTCATCCAGTCCTGCCCGGTCAGATGCAGCACTCCCAGCATCTGATTCACAGCGCCGTTCTGGTCAAATAAAAGCTTCCAGAAAACCACCACGGAAGCCACCGGGATTGCCATGGGCAGGAGAAATCCTGCCCGCAGTACCCTGGCAAATCCGGTGATGCTGTTTAAGAAAACCGCCGCCACAAATGACAATGCCAGAAGCAGAGGCAGACAGATGCACAGAAACCGCACCGTATTGCCCAGTGCCTGTCTGAAAGCACCGTTTTCCAGCACCTGTCTGTAATTATCCATCCCCACAAAAAGCCCGCCCACTGCCTGAAAAAAGGAACGGCGTATCACATCTGCGAAGGGCAGAAGGACAAAGACCAGCAGGCCCAGCAGACTGGGTGCCAGAAATGCGTATGCTGTTTTATTCTGACAGGTAGGTGTCCATTTTCTGGACAATTGCCTTTGCCGCTTCTGCGGATGTCTCTGTACCTTCATAACATTTCTCCACTTCTTCCATAACTGTGTCATACAGTGTCCGGTTTGGAATGAAAGGATTATCCAGTGTACGGATCAAATCCAGATAGATTTGAAGGGTCTGACTATCGGCATTCCCGTATTCCTCCATGACTTCCTCCCCTGTCTTGGGATCTTTGAAGGAACTGCTTACAACGTCCTGCTGCGCAGCTTCTGTATCTGCGTATGCCAGCATATTCTTAAATGCGCTCTCTGTAACAGGATAGCCGTCCATTGTCTCGCTGCCCTGCACATCATCCGCCAGAAGCGCTTTTATAAATAACTCTGCTGCCTCCTGCTGCTTGGACGATGCGTTGATTCCCGCAATGGTGTACGGCACATAACAGTTATGGATAGTCTGTGGTTCAATCCCTGCTTTCTTGATGCTGTAGGCAGGATACATCATACTGCTGTAACCCTGTAATTCATATAATGATACCCTTCCATCCTTTAACGCGCTGAAATAACCCGCTGAAAAATACACATTCTTGTCTTCGTTCTCCTCCGGATCATATCCGTAAGCTTCCTCCAGCATTTTTGTATCCATATTTTCAAAAATCTTTAAGCAGTCATCTAAAAACTGTATCATTTTCTCCTCATCAATGCCCCCGTCCTCTTTTACGAGGTCCTGATACATGACAGAAAGCAGTGACTCCGCAGCAGAGGTGTGTATCGTATCTCCCAGAACCTGGGCATCCGGGTTCTCATTCAGATAAGAAGTCAGGGCTTCCAGACTCTCCAAAGCTTTGCCGGTGTCATCCTTGGCAGCCATAACCGGAAGTCCCACACGGGCCGGAATGCCGTAGACCTTCCCGTCTCTGTCAAGCGCCTTTCCGATATTCTCCAGCATACCGCTGTCTTTTACCAGCTCGTCCCTGAGACCGCTTATATCCATCAGGACTCCCTTTTCTATGTAGGAGTCCACCGGAAGTCTGTCTAAGATCAGCACGTCAGCACCCTCACCGTTTAGAAGTTCTGTGTTCAGGCTGCGGATATCATCCGAATTTGGCTTTTCATACTGTCCGACCGCGTAGCTGTAGTCCACTCTTATATCCGGGTTCTGGGTCTGGAACAGGCTTATGGCCTGCTCTACGGTTTTGTTCTCTTTCAGGCTGTAAACGGTCAGTGTGTTTTCCGCTGAAACAGGCATTTCCTTGTTGTAGGTGTAATGTGCCATATACAGTCTGCCCTTGTCATACTCGTTGTACAGAGCGTAAAAATCATCTTCCTCCCCACAGAAAAATGACGAAACACCAACCTCTGATGCCCCCATTTTCCCGTAAGACCCATCAAGCAGTGTCTCTATCAGATCGCCTGTTTCCTGAAAACGGATAAGCCCTTTCTCGGTCAGTGAGTACCATGTCCCGTCAGATCCGGCGGCAATATTATAAGACTCCCCTTTCTCTTCAAGCGGTACATTTCCCACCGCTGAATAATCCTCTGTGTCATAGAAATCAACACTCTTTCCATCCTTTGCCGTCACGGCCAGTCTGTTCTGTGATGCACAGATCGTATTCTGATAATTTGACATCATGGGTTCCATATCAGCCGAAAAAACTTTTTCACCGTCTTTGTAAATCTCAGCCTGCCCTGAACTGCCGTTTCCCACACACAGACTTCCGTCTGCCAGCGCATCTATATCTACCAGCATGGCTGTATACCCGCTCTCATCTGCTTTCAGCAGATTTTCAGGGGTAATATCTTCCCATGTATCCCCATCCGAATTATTTTTTAATACATGCCAGCCATAGGGAACATCCTCAGATGTATTCGTGGGAGTTCCCATTGCATACAGGTTTCCGTCCTGTCCATACTCAATATGGTTTACATACATCTCTGCAGATGTCAGCCCTGTTTCCTCCTGGGCTTCAGACCATTTTCCATCCTGATACTGATAGAAATAATACTTCATACCTGTTTCCGCATTTCCGCTGGAAGTATACAGCCAGAGGGTTCCATCCTTTTCATATGCCCCCACAGGCGTTTCCCCATCCTGTACAGGCGGCTTTAAATCCTCCTCCACATAGCGCCCCATGGCCTTCTCCTGGCTGTCCTTTTTATTGTTGTCCGCTTCCTTTGTCTGTCCGCCGCATCCTGACATCAGGCCTGCTGCCATCACAAGGCCCATTCCTGCGGCCAATATTTTTCTCCACTTCATATTAAAAACTCCTCTCTGCCGGTGATTCTGTCTGATTACCCGGCCCCTTCATCATTTAGGATATCAGATAAATCTCAAAAAGACATTTAAAGCCTGTGAGAATTTTTAAAGATTTTTTTGAGAAATGAATGGTATAATATTTGAGAGAAAAGAAACGCACTTAAAAAGGAAAGGAATGATTACCCATGCGAATTTTATTGATAGAGGATGACCAGGAACTCTGCCATGTGCTGAAGATTTCTTTAGAGAAGGCCGGATATCAGACGGATATCTGCCTGACCGGAACCGATGCGCTGTATTATGCCCTGCAGCCGGTTTACAATCTGATCATTTTAGACCGTATGCTTCCCGGCATGGACGGGCTTTCCCTCTTAAAATTGATCAGGAGCAGTGATATTGCCACCCCTGTTATTCTGGCAACTGCCATTGATGCCGTACCGGAACGGATCGCAGGCCTGGACTGCGGTGCTGACGATTATATTGTAAAACCTTATGATATAGAGGAACTCATGGCACGTATCCGGGCGCTTATCAGACGACCGAAACCCATGGAAGACCACCAAAATATGGAATACGGGGATCTGACCTACCACACTGCCACCTTAAAACTCACCTGCGGAGCGCAGACACAGCAGCTTTCCCGCAGGGAATCCATGCTTATGGAGTACTTTCTGCAGAATCCGGACCAGACCATCTCCAGACAGATGCTGTATTCCCGGGTATGGGGGCCTGACGGGGAGGTGGAGGACGGAAATCTGGATACCTATATTTATTATCTCCGCAAAATTCTCAAAAAGCTGAAAAGCCGTGTCCAGGTCACAACCGCACACGGAATCGGCTATCGATTGGAGTGCCCGCCATGCTGACAACCTTCCGAAGACGGCTGACCCTGCTTTTTGCCGGGACCACCAGCCTGATCCTGACTGTCATATTCCTCATTGTCTGGGTATACCAGAACCACCTGTACCAGGCACAGCAGGAAAATCTGTTTCAGAATTATCTTCTGGAACTTTCCAATAAGCTGGAAGCTGATATACATTTTTCAGATAACTGGCTCGCCTTGATGGAGGCGGAGAACCGCCTGATCATTCATATAGAAGAGAACCGCGTTCCTCTGTTTTTCCCCGGCTCCTGGGAACCGGCATCCAGCCGCAGCGAATTGATTGAAAAGGCCAGAAAAAAAGCCTTAGATGAGCAGGTGGATATCAGCCGCCCTCCCCTCACTACCTCCATGAGGAAGACTTCTGTCATGCAGATTGAGGGGGAAAAGGGGGATATCTACCAGGCGGCAGCCCTCCTGATACCCTCAGGCAGTACCTCAAAGGCCCTGATACTTCTGCAGGATATTACGGAGATGAGGCAGCGAAAGCTTTCCCTGGGTATTTTCTTTCTGCTGTTGGATCTGGCCGGATTTGCCGCACTTTTTCTGGCGGCCCGACTGATCCTTGGGCGTGCCATGCAGCCGATCGCGGAATACCAGCAGAGACAGACTGACTTTATTTCCGCTGCCTCCCATGAACTGCGCTCCCCGCTCACCGTCATCCAGACCAGCGCTTCTGTCATAGAGGACGACCCGGGACAGGCAGCAGCCATGTCCCGAATCATCCGACGGGAATGCAGCCGTTCCGGGAAGCTTATCCGTGACCTGCTGCTTCTGGCCTCCTCAGATTCGGGTACGCTCTCCAGGAAACTGGAGGAGGTGGAGGCAGACGCCCTGCTTCTCCGCCTGTTTGAATCCTATGAGACAGTCTGCAGACAGAAGGATATCTCCCTCAAACTCCATATGCCGGATGATATCCTGCCGCCGGTCCTCTCAGACCCGGCGTATCTGTACCAGCTCTTGTCCATTCTGCTTGAAAATGCCATAACCTACGGCATACCGCCTTCCGGGGAAAAGCCCGTGATAGAACTGTCTGCCCATCTGTCCGGACGGCATATCACCCTGTCCGTCACTGACCACGGACCGGGCATTCCGGATGAAAAAAAGGAGGCCGTATTCCGCCGTTTTTACAGGGGGGACCCCTCCCGAAGCAAAAAGGAACATTTCGGACTGGGCCTGTCCATTGCCAGTGAACTGGCCCGCCAGTTAAAATGCCGCCTTACGGTCCTGGACATCCCGGGAGGCGGTGCCTGTTTCCGAATAGAATTGACAAAAACGGGAACCAGCAGCTCTTAACGCTCTGGTTCCCGTTTTCTGTGCATCGTTTCAACTTCCTCTCATAGGAAAAGCCTGTAAAAACAAAAATAACCCGCTGCAGCCACAACAATTGCAGTTCCTGTATAAAGAATTTTGTTTTCCGCCTTTTTCCAAAATACATACCCGATAGCAGCCATCCCGGCCAGATCAAAAAGGAACTGAAAAAGAAATGTCTTATTATGGAACAGATATATTCCCACCGCCACAGTCTCAGCTCCAAGCCCTCCAATGGGCAGGCCGTACAGAAAACTGCCGGGGCTTCCCCCTTTATTCCAGAAGTACAGTACAAATCCCCCTATACTGCAGAGGCACGCCAGCGCCGTATAAAGTGCCAGCAGATTCCAATGGAATCCCTCGTTGTCAAACATGGGAAGAAACAGACCCAGTATATATTTCAGTAAATAGAAGCTGATATTCATAGCCGTGAGGTACAGCATCACATTCACCGCGGCATTCCGATTGGAACGGCTGAAAAGCACCACAAGGGTAACCGTTACCATCCAGAAGCCAAACAACGTTGCGATGGAACTCAGGCTCCATAAACTGTCATACGGAAAAAAATCCGTAAGTCTGGTCAGGATTCCTGCCAGACATCCCAGCCCTGCCATAAGAATATATGACTTTAAAGCACGCGGTTTACGTTTCGTTTCACTTCCCCGGTTTCTCATCCTGTCCTCCATCTGCTTTCTGGTTCCGGCGGTTTCTATATTCTCTCCTTCTCTTCTCGTCCACAGGTGCCAGCCATTTTTTCAAAATCTCACTCAGCTTCTGGAGCATAATGGGTTTTGCCAGAAAGTCGCTGAATCCTTCTGCCAGATACATGGCCTGTGCACTGCCGGACGCGTTTGCTGTAAGCACTACTACGGGAATGCTGCAGCAGTTCTTGTCCGGCAGCGCGCGTATCTTTTTCAGCGCCTCCATACCATCCATTCCGGGCATCATGTGGTCCATGAAGACCAGATCATACCTTTCCTTTTTGACCGCATCCACTGCCTCCTGACCGGAGTGTACACAGTCCACCTGCATGCCGTAGGGTTTCATAAGCTCCTCTGCGATCTGCAGATTTAAATCATTGTCATCCACCAGCAGCACCCTGGTATACGCATAGTCCGGGGCCGTCTCCGTGGATAATGCGGTTCCGGCTGCGGGGCCGGATGCTTCCAGTTTTTTCAGCAGAGCTGCAGCCTGTATACTGAAAAGAGGCACAAATATGGTCAGATCCTGTGCCTGTACTGACATCAGAGTATGTTCCTTCATTTTCAGCAAAGTGATCAGGGACACCTGGGCCGGCACTTCCTTTCGGTCCAGATTTTGTATGGTCTCTCTGTCTGCCATGGCATATCTGTATTCCCCCGCCCGCAGCTCCTGCACAAACGTTTCATGATTTGTGCAGATTCTGTAAGACATATTCATACGTTTCAGGCATTCTTCATAATACTCCCTCATCAGGGAGTCCGGTTCCAGTATCAGCACACTTCTCTTTTGGGGAAACCCCGGTTCCAGAAGGGAGGTCCCCTTCTTCTCTGCCCTCTGCGTAATGCAGGCTGTGAACACGGAACCTTTTCCATATTCACTCTCCACAGAAATATGACCGTCCATCATTCTGCACAGAGCACTGGTTATGACAAGACCCAATCCGGTTCCTTCCCCATTATGACTGTATTTGCTGTCCACCTGGCTGAAACTCACAAACAGTTTGTCCATATCCTGTTTTCTGATACCCACGCCGGTATCCTCCACACGCATGGTCAGGAACGCATTCTCTCCCTCCTGCCGGCAGCAAAGAGTCAGGCGGATATGTCCCTCTTCCGTAAATTTCACGGCATTTCCCACAAGGTTCACCAGGATCTGCCGGACACGTGCGGCATCACCGGTCAGACGGGCCGGAACGGATTCATCCACATCCACAAAAAAGCGGACAGGCTTTTCATCTATTTTAATGGCAGCCATATAGATCAGGTCGTAAAGAATATCCTCCAGCTCATATTCCTCATTCCGGATTATAAATTTTCCGGACTCTATTTTTGAAAAATCCAGTACATCGTTGATGATCGCCAGCAGACCTTTACCGGAGTTCAGGATACTGCGCACATACTCCCTCTGCTTGCCGTCCAGGGCAGTGCGCATCAGAAGTTCCCCCATTCCCACAATGGCATTCATGGGAGTCCGTATCTCATGGCTGATGTTGGCAAGAAATTCTGACTTGGCCTGCGCCGCATGTCTCTGGCTCTGGGAGAGCGCCCACAGCACAGCCGCAGCAGCCAGAAGCGCCAGAAAGACCACTCCCGCCGTGATGCTGATCGTGGCAAGCTCCTTTGTCAAAAGATCTGTCTTGGCGGTGATAGCCTCTTTGGAGACAATATTCACAACCGTCCAGTCATGTATTCCCAGGGGACAGTAATATGCATACCGACTGCTTCCAAACTGTTCATAGAGGATCATGCCGGATTTTCCTGCCTTTATATCTGCTTCCGTCCGGGAGAGGTCTGCACCCTCCCTGATCTCCGCATTCTGCAGGACCCGGAAGAAGTTATTGTAATCCATGCTCTTATTATGCAGAACCAGACTGCCGTCCGTGTCTATGATGTAGGAATAGCCTTCCCCGCCGTAGCTCTCTATGCCCAGCACCTCCTGAAGCTTTGAGGCCTCCAGCATGGCGGCCAGAACGCCTGCCGGTTTTCCTGCTTCGTCCTTCAAAGGAACACTCATTATAATACCGGATACAGCCCGGTTCGTTAGGATATGCCTGACAAGACCGCTGATCTGGCTCTCCCCTTCCATGGCTGCCTGAAAATAGGCTTCTCCGGATACGTCCCCATCCCTGGAAGATTCCGTGGCCTTCAGCATACCGTCTGCCTCCGCGTACCCCACATAGGCAAACTTATGTCTCCTGGCAATATCCTGCAGATAGGGGAGCCGTTTTTCCTCCGATATGGCAGGCAGTGCGTTCCCGGCGGTCTCCAGGGAAACCTGAGTATCCTGCACCACGTTTTGTATGTAGGAGACAATGTGGTCCGCCGTCTCTGCCAGATGTGCCCGGTTCTCTTCTTTGATGGTACTGTCAAATTTTCTGATATAGCTTGCGGCAAATGCTGCAAACAGCAGAATCACTGCCAGCAAAGCTGCCAATACAGCCACAAACGGCATCCGTTTCCGGGCCTCTGTCTTTTTCTTTCCCACGGGATTTCCCCCTCACTTCATTTACATTTCAGCCGTTCCTGCCTAAGCGCCTCCATCTTTGCCAGGCATTCCTCCGCGGTTTCCTTCCCATCCGCATCCATATATTCCAGAATACAGGAGGCATCCATCTGGGAGAACCCGCGTATGCGCAGCCATGCGGTTGAATCCCGGTAATGCCGCTCGATCAGGCGCTCCGCCTCCAAATACTGCGGCGTGGAAATACTGGCTACCTGATTTTTGAACACAGGCGCTGTGTATATTCCCTCGAATACAGCATTGTAATTATAAGGGTCCGCAAGAAATGTGATAAAATCCAATGCGGCATCCAGCCGTTCACTGTTCTTATTTACAATAAAAAGGCCAAGATTCGGTCCCTCAAAGGTTCCCTCCTCCGGTATCCCTACAAAAGCAGGCATGATTCCGAATTGGGAGGCATCCCCTGTAAAATCCGTATACAGCCAGGTATCCCAGCACAGCATCATGGCGTATTTTCCGCTGTCCATGGCTTCGCTCATTCCGTTCCAGTCATCTGTCCGGTAAGTCTCTCCCAGATAACCCTTCTGCGCCATGTTTTTGTACCAGTCTGCCACCTCTCTCATCTGAGGCAGATCGTCATAGCCCAGAGTGCCGTCGTTCAGGCCATTCAGTATGTCCGTATCCTCCACCAGACAATCCATAGGAAATTGGTAGAGAAGCATGGAAATCTCTTTTCCAGGCATATACAGAGGGGTAATCCCGTTCTGCATAAGGGTCTCGCAGACCTGCAGGAACGCTTCCTGCGTACCGGGAACTTCCAGGTTATATTTTTCAAAGATTTCTTTATTGTATAAGGTGCCGGAAACCGACGCCTCCCAGTGGGGAAGACCGATGATCTTCCCGTTGTATACTGTCTGGTTAATGGAGGTATCGGTCAGGTCATCCACCCAGACGGCATCGGAAAAGTCGTAAAAGTTCTCATCCGGCTGAAAGGCTTCAATATTGGTTCCGCCGTAACTTAAAAGAATATCCGGCTTCTCAATCTCCCCCGCCACGCTTGCCAGAACCTGCTGTTCAAATTCTTCCTTTGGTATCTGGACAATTTCCAGCTCATTGTCCGTGAATTCCTGATAGCGGTCAAAGGCTTTTGTTATGTAACTGCGCTCCATCTCCGGGTAGATTCCCCAGATCACCAGCTTTTCGCCGCTGATGCTGCCCCAGTCATACTGGGGCTCGTCAAAGGCTGCTGCGCTTTCTGTGTGAGCCTGCCTGCTCTGCGCACAGCCTGATAAAACCATGGCCAGTCCCATAACTGCCAGGACTCGGACTCCCTTTTTCATATACCTTTTCACCCCGCCTTTGGACTGCTTTTTAATCTGTATTTATTTGTAACTGTGAGGACACTAAACCATTCATATTTATTTTAACATTTATGGGGGGATATGTCGATATGAGTGAAGAATATAAAGTTTCTTTATAGAATGAAGAAAGTTGACTGCAGGAACGTTTCCGGTCCGCTTGAATCGATTGCGTTATAATTCATTGCCTTTATAAATATAATCATTAAGGCATATTTTCGCCTTTATCTTATCCGGCAGAATAATATGATTAAGATTCAGGCCTTTTGCCACATAAACTTAAAAAGAGAGTAATAACACCACTGTGTTACATACCCTCTTTTCATGGCTAATTTTAGTGTTGTCTGCCAACGACCAGTAAAAGACTGGTAAACATATCGGATTTTAGTGTTGTCCGCCAACGGCCAATCATATGAACATGATTGACAAATATTTCAGATTTAAGTGTTAGCCCACTAGAAAAGCACGCTTTTCTTCTAACTATTATTATATACAAATGCAGTTTTTATGTCAAGAGACTAATCTTTATTTTCTCTTTGTTATTGCAAATATTTAATTATCATATGTACTTAATTGCATGGAAATATGTGTATCTATTTCCCCTATGGTAAATATTTTACTCCCTGTATTCCACCGGATATCTCCTACATATCTCATCATACAAAAAGCAATTCTCATCATGGTCATTTATCATCCCGCATGCCTGCAGATGGGAGTACACGGTAATAGAGCCCAGATATTTAAAACCCCTCTTCTTCAGATCAGCACTCACCGCGTCGGATAATTCATTTTTCGCGACACCCTCAGTCTGATGGCTTCTGTAAACAAGTGTCTTTCCCCCTGTCCAGGACCACAGATAGGTGTCAAAGCTGCCAAACTCTTCGATTATCTGCAGGAACCTGCACGCATTATTAATGACTGCCTGAATTTTACGGAGGGAACGGATCATTCCGGGTGTCTCCATAATTTCCTGTATTTTTCCCTCATCATATACAGCAATCTTCCTGTAATCGAAGTCATCAAAACACTGGCGGAATATATGGCGTTTTTTCAACATCATATTCCAGTTCAGCCCGCACTGCATGACCTCCATCATCAGAAACTCAAACTGTTTCCTGTCATCGTGGAGGGGAATTCCCCACTCCTCGTCATGGTATTTTTGTAAAATCCCATTGTCCTTACACCAATCACATCTCTCGCTCATGCCTTCTCCTTATATGTGCTTTTTATTCTGTATCTGTTCCGCTCTCCCTTTTTCCCACATCTGCTCCTGCGGCATTTTGAGGGCTAATCTTGAAAATCAAACAGTCTTTCTGCATTCCCGGTTGTAATAGTTATGACTTCCTCATAAGTTAACTGTTTCAAATCCGAAATTGCTTTTACGACTTCCATAAGATTCAGGGAAGTATTTCTGCTCCCGGGGGCTTCTTTGGGTTTTACATAGGGGGAATCCGTTTCAAGCAAAATAGCCTCCATAGGTATCTGCCTGACTGCATTTCTTACTGCTTCCTCCTGCGGATATGTAATTCTGCCTCCGATTCCGAGAAAAAGTCCCATATCCATATATTCCGCCGCTCTGGCAATGTCGCCGCCAAAGCAGTGTACCACACCAGAATGCTGCAGAGGATGTTCCTTTAATATCTGAACAGCCTCGTCATCCGCATCTCTGATATGAAGAATCACCGGAAGCTTTATCTCCTGGGCAATTTCAAGCTGTTTATGAAACCAGACTCTCTGCCTAGCTCTCATTTCTGTGCCCTGAACGCGATAATAATCCAGCCCGGTTTCACCAATGGCAACTGTCTTACTATCTTCTGCCAGTTCCCTGAGTTCCGTTTCCCACTTTGTATCCTGCTCTGCATTTTCTTCACCGATACAGTTGGGATGGATTCCCACGGCATAATAAATCCATGGACAGTCATCAAAGAATTTCCGCATCATATGATTGGAATCAAATGTTATGGCAGGATTTACAACCTTTTTCACCCCTGAAGAAACTATTTCCTCCAGCAGACTGTATCTCCCGCAGTCGAACCTCTTATGATCATAATGTACGTGCGTATCAATCAATATTTCTCACCTATCTTCCAAACAGCCCGGAAAGTGGTTTCAAAGCCTCTCCCAGATTCTCGATTGCCTGGTTCAGGCTGTCTATATCCAGGTTTTCCAGAGCGGGTACTACAGAGTCATTAAAGGTCTTCAAGGTCTGCCGCAGATCTGTCACAAGCCCCGATATATTGATGACCAGTACCACGCCCACGGTGATCAGCACCACTGCTATGATTCCAAGCAGTACAGCGATCATCCTTGATACAAACAACTGTTTTCTGAGAAGTTCTGTCTGCTCCTCCTCAAATGTGATCCTGTTATCGTTCATGCTGCCCCTCCTCATTCATATTCTGTTACAAGTATTCTATCACATTTTGCTGTATCTGATGTAAAGATTTACAGATTCTAAACAGCAAAATATCACCGGCCAAAATCCCACCGGTGATATTCTCTGTCCTGCTGAATGTTACTGCGCATTTTTCTCTGCCGGTTACTAATAATGCAGTTCCGCCGGCAATTAAATCATGGTCGATTGTCTTGCCTCGATATACAGGTCAATATCTTCCACAATATACTTTTCTCCGGTTGTATGCAGAGCTTCAAAACAGGAAAAGATATAATCCCATACTCGGTATTTTGTGAATAGTTCAGAAATCTGTCTTCCGGTCAGGCCTTTTGCTGATTTATACTGCTCGGTACAATAGATTAAAAAATTACCTTCTTTACTCATAATCATGCCTCCTCCGGAAATATAAATGTACCTGTCTTTTTTTCTTCATCAAACATATTAAACAGGGTTAGAGCGCTCAAATGCCACAGCTTCGTATCTTCCTGCTCCAGAAAGGAATATACCTCAGAATCATAAAATTCTTTAGTGGCAGACACTTCATCATACGGATAATTCTCAGTGATCAAGTGAATCACCTGCGGTACAAGAAGCATAAGCATAGCTTCAAATTTCTGCTTTTCCATTAAAATTCCCCCTCCGGCACTGTGCCGATAAACTTTAAGTAGTTTAACGCCTTTTCTGAGGTAAGCACTAACTGGTTATATAACTTTTTGATTTTAAGAGCCTCCAATGTCTGCTCCTTAGTTAATACTCCCGCAGTATAAAGGGTAAATGTGGTATAAACATCATCATTAGCAACAGGACCAAAGATAAATTCAAATGTTTCGCCCTCATAGCTGCCTGATCTGTTATCCGATACGAAATCAAGCCATGCCTCATCAGCAGTATCAAACCGTAAAATGGAACATTCTGCAAAGGCTTTCTGTTCATCAATCTCATAGATATTGACAATCCTGCGTCCATTTTTTCTACGCCTGTAAACCTTGTCCGCAAAGCCTATGGCCTGCTTTTTGTTTGTGGTGGTATAGAAACCAAAACCAAAATCCAGAAACCGGTTCTGCTGAATCAGCTTCGGTTCGGAAACGACCACATTACTTCCATGATACAAAATCATAAATTCCCCTCCAATACCTTTGCTGCAAGTTTTTGTTCTTCCAGCAGTGATTTAATCATTGCCTCAATATGATGACGCCTGTCAATCTGCTGTTTAAGTGTTTCAATTTCCTTCTTCCCAACGTACTTGGAAATAATCTTTTTTCCATCCCGGTATTTCAGGTAGTAGTAAGTATTACCTTTGACCTGCTTTTCAGAAATTGTGCCCTTGGGCAATTCCGCAAGAGCCTCCTGGTATTTTGCAAGCATATAATCAATCCGCTGCTTTTCCTGCAGCAATGTACTTATAATTAAATTCATTCTTTTCACCCATCTATATTATACCCAACATTTCTCAGAATATCAATGGATGTTGTGTAAATATAATTATACAGCCGCAGCACCTGAGTTGCAGTTCACTGAATGTTACTGCGCATTTTCCTCTGCCAGTTTCTTAATGGAAATCTCCTCTGTCTTATCTCTGTATTTCACTGTGAGCACTTCCTGTCCGGTCAGCTTTATTTCCTCACCGTCTGCTCCCAGAATCGTATTTCCATCCGTAAATGTATAGCCGCAGGATACGCCTCTGTTATCCGGAAGATTTCCGGTATCATCATAGTGCTCTATGATCTCTATTTCATATTCCCCTTTCTTTTCTGCTGTCAGGGTAAGCCCCATCAGTTTTGGCCGGAAGTCAATGGACACCATGCCATTCTCCATCTTATTGTATGTCATTTCCACGTCTTCAGAAGATGCCAGCTTCTCCCTGCACGCCTCCTCTGCCATTTCTTTCAGGCTGAGTTCTTCTGTTTTATCCCCATACTCTATCCGCAGAACATCGTCCTCTGAAATCTGTTCTGCCTTTCCCTCCGGTGTAAGAACTGTCTCCTCATCTATAAAGGTATAACCGCAGTATGCATTTCTGTGATTGGATTTATTCAGTGGGTTTATTCGGGAAGCCCTGACGGTTATCACATTGGTATCTCCCGGTTCTGTCTCCGCATAAAGACGTATATTTTTATCCTTTGGCGCAAACTTGATCGTCACAATTTTTCCAACATACTCTTTTGAAAGGTTCACGTCCCCGGACTTTACATTCCAGCTCTTTCCGTAATAGTAACTGAGTCCGCCGAATATCAGCGCGCATATGAGAACCGTCAGTCCGACGGCCTTCCAGATTATCCTTTTTACCTTCTTAAACGGTCGGATTGCCTTCTTATTCGCTTCTGTCATTTCCGGTTTCTGCACTTCCTGTTTCATCTCGTCCAGATACGCCCTGCATTCCCTGCAGTCCTTCAAATGCTCCTCAATCGCCCTGTCACTCTCCCTGCTGGTCAGCCCGTCCACATAGCTTGGAAGCAAATCCCTGATAATTTCGCACTTCATAATCTTACCTTCCTTTCACGATTTTCTGCTTTGCCCTGTAAAAAGTCACGCGGGCCCAATTTTCATTTTTACCGAATATCTCCCCTATTTCCTTAAAAGAAAATGCACCTGTTATGCGCAAAAGCACCACTTCCTTTGCAGTCTCGTCCAATATATGCACCTTTTTAAACACATCCATCTTCTCTTCCCTGATACAGAGCTCATCCTCCGGTCCGGCCTTGTCGGAGACCATACTTTCCTCCAGCATGGATGTACCCTTTCTCTTTCGTTTGTCCAGCTCCTGATACCATAAATGCTTGGCGATCTGGCAGAGCCAGGTAGACACCTTACAGGTTCCGTCATATTTATGGGCTGAGCGCACTGCCCGGTAAAATGTCTCCTGGGTCAGCTCCTCCGCGGTACACTCCTCACGGCACAGGGTCATCAGGAAACGGAACACCGAATCTGCGTATTCCCTGTAAATGACATCCATGTCTAACATCTCTTCCTCACCTCTCTTTACTCATATATCCGGGAAATAGAGTTTTCGTTACAGAAAACGTGAAATTTTTTTACCCACGACACCTTTGGTGTTCAACTGCATCCTTCCCACTACCGGGCGGATTTCGAGACTTTCACCCTATAGAACGCGCGCCCGCCGGGCGCACTAAAAAGCACTCTGTATCTTTTGATACAAAGTGCTTCAATGTACAAGAGTGTGTTTGAAAATTCATACTGACAAGCTGCAGGATATTTATCTTTGCAGTTCCACCAACAATTCCCATCTGCCATTCCGCTTTCCGCCCAGCCGTTTGATATAACCCTTTTCCTGCAGCACTTTTGTCCTGTTCTTCACGGTTCGTTCTGACTTTCCAAGCTTTTCAGCTAACTGCTTCTGCGTTATAACAGGATTCTTAGAAATGTTTTTGAGAATTTCAAATTCATCCAAAGTGCAATCCAAAGTGCAATTTTTGCACTTTGAAATCTCTTCTGCTGCACTTTTGATTTCCTTTTCATCTGAATAATCTACATGAAGATAACGATTTTTTAATTGATGATGCCTGTCCATCAGAAAATTCTCAAAAAACAATTCCAAATACTTCGTTGTTGCATGGATATCATTTTTTAAATCATTATAATTAGCCCGCACTAAAGCATTGCGGAAATACCATGAGTGTTCAGCAAATGCTTCATTACTTACCTCAAATCCCAGAGTCTTTAGATACTTTATAATAAATACTGCTGTTGCCCGGGTATTTCCCTCGCAGAAGGGATGAATCTGCCAAATATCAGATGTAAACTTTGCAACATGTTTCACTGCATCTGATACAGTCATTCCCTCATAAGAAAACCGTTTTTCCATATTAAAATCATAGTCCAATGTATCTTTTATACTGTCACATGATGCATAAAATACCGTCTCTCCTTTTAGCACCCATTCTTTTTTTGTAATATTATATGGTCGGATTTTCCCGGCATGATCAAATACACCTTCAAATAGACGTCGATGTATCGTCAGCCATTCAGCAGGTGAAAACTGAAAAGTATGCTCGCCCAAAATTCTTGTAATCCGTGTTGAAACAATATCCGCCTCTTTTGTATCATCTTCTAAGTCTCTGCGTTCGTCCCGCTCTTCATAGTAGCTTTGAATTCTCTTTTGCGCTGCATCAATATTTATTTTTCCCTCAATATGTTCTTTTGCTGTTTCCAACAAATATTCCGATATCTTAAGTCCGTCTACATCCTGAAGACCAATAGCAGTCTGCCAGGACTCACTTTTCTCTGCCTTATCAGGTTCTCCCTGCCGAATATAATTTTCCAGTTCAAACTGCCATTTCTTTTCCTTTGACACTCCCTGTACCGCCTTCCCTGTTATGACATGGCAATATACCTACAAGTACATTATATATTTCTGTTCATCTCCGGTCAATACGGAACAGTCCGTCACAATACAATCCTCTCCATCCTCCGCAGTGACACCCTGTACATCACATACATAAACAGTGCCACTCCAAAAATCAGCCCCAGTTCCATCACAAACAACTGTACCTCCGCTGCATCCAGGTGCATATCATTAAAATAAATCAGCAGCATGGAAAACACAAGAACAATCGTGCTCCCGGCAGCCGTCGGATATGTGAAGATCTTCCGCAGTTGTCGGCGAATCACCCTTTCTATATAATTCCTGTCCGCTCCAAGTCTTCCCAGATCGCTGAAGAGCTGCCTGTTGTCCATTGCGATAGTCACGCTTCTCACATAGGTCATAACACCCACGGCTGCCAGGGAGATCACCGCAATATACACACTCAGCAGCACAAAAACAGCAACCATCTGCATGGCGTCAGCCTTTATCAAAACCCTAAAAAAGGGTGCGTATTTCCAGTCACTCATAAGCTCCATATTATCCACGGAAAGACCAGCTTCTCCGCTGTAAAAGTATTCCTGTCCCTCCTGTTCGGCGCATTTTTCCTCATAGGCATCGTACAGCGCCAGATGGTCCGACAGTGCTCCCGCATGGGCAATGTATTCCTTTTTCAGTTCCCCGGCAAACTCATATGTGCTGTATACATCCTTCACACGGAAGAAGACCAGCTTCTCCTTGTCGGTTTTACCCGCTTCCGCAAAGCGCCGGTAATCCTCATCGGAAAGGATAAAAGTAAAAGGTTCACTGGTATTTGTCAGGTTATCGAACTCCTCCGTCCCCTGATAGGACAGTTCCCTGTTCTCTACAGACAGCAGACAGTCCGGTTTCACCCATATGGACGGGTGGTATCCGCTGGGAACGATGGTCTTGTATTCCCCGGGTTTAAGCTCTGTCCCGCGCCCGGCAATCCTGGAAAAATCAGATGCCCGGACGAACGAGGCCAGTTTCCCGGAATTCAGATCCACATATTTCCCGCTGTCTGTCAGATCCCGCATCCGGTAATCCACATACAACACCACTGCTTCTGCCTCCTCATATGTCTCTATATCCACGTTATACTTTTTCGCCAGCCCGAAAATATCATCCCTGGTGATCTGCTTTTCTTCTGCGGGATAATGCATGGAATAGTCATACGGCACGTCCTCTCCCCCGGCATAGGCAGAACGGTAATACATGGCTCCCCAAAACGCGGACAAGAGCAGGACAAACACCAGAAGTGTGATCACACACATATTTTTTGTCGTCTGTCTTGCCGTAAAACGCATCAGATTGGCAGACACAATATTCTTATAGTATTTTTCCGGGTTCCTGCCCTTGCCTGTGCGCCCTATCGCACTAAGCATAAAGAGATACAATCCGGCCGCGCTGATACAGTAAGTGACATTCCAGAAAGAGGGCATGACAAACAGAAACCATCTCATGCAGACTGCAGGCACCGCCATTGCCAGCACAAGCCCTGTAAGGATGAGTAAGATGCCGGCCCTGCCTGTCCATGGCTTTATCTCTCTCACCATCTCTGTCTTCCTCTGTTCATTTAATATATCTATAAGATTGACCCGCCGGATAAATCGCAGACCCAGCAAAAAAATGCACAGGACCAGAAAAAGTGCAAATACAATGCCGATAACCAGTCCGCCAGGCCCCACCCGGTATTTCATCCCTGCCTGGGTGAGGATCAGTGCCTCAAATCCCTTCCATATAAGAAAAGAGAGGGGAACCGACAGCACAAGCCCCCCGAGCGCGTACCGGGCCGTCACTATCCCCACTTCCACGGCAAGGCATTTTCCCAATTTTCTTTTTCTCTCGCCCAGGGCTAAAAGCACTCCGATTCCTCTGCTCTTATGCCGGAAAAACAGATTTGCACCGTAGACCGTAAAAACCGTACACCCCACAAATGTGACTCCCATCATAAGCCATGACAGCTTTCTGGTATCTCCTCCCTCCGGCAGCAGCCCCTGCACGGTGGGAGAAAAATACATAAGTGTAAAGGAAGTCACCAGCAGCACGGAGAGAAACACGCATATTCCCAGCAGGGTATACTGATTCTTATTGTGCCGCCGCAGTTTCCCCATAATTTTATTCATTGTCATCAAAGTCCCCTCCCAATACACGTATCGTATCCAAAAGCTCATCCATAAACGCTTTTCTGTCTCCTCTGTTCTCCCGTATTCCGCTGACCTGTCCGTCCTTCAGGATAATGACCCTGTCGCAGAAGGAAGCCGCGAAGCTGTCGTGGGTCACCATAAATACGGTTGCCTGCATGGTATCCCTTGCTTTGAGAAACGCATCTATCACTGCCCTGCAGGATTTGCTGTCCAGATTTCCCGTTGGCTCATCCGCCAGAATCACCAGCGGGTGGTTCATAAGCGCCCTTGCCACAGCGGTCCTCTGCTTCTCCCCTCCGGATATCTCAGCCGGATACTTCTGCATGATCTTATCAATCCCAAATACCCGGCAGATATTCTCCGCCTTTGACTCCATCTGGGCAGCCGGACGCTCATCAATGATCTGGGGAAGACAGATATTTTCAAAGACAGTGAGGCCATCCAGCAGCATAAAATCCTGGAAGACAAACCCCATCTTCCTGTTTCTCACCTTAGCCAGTTCATCCTCCTTCAGTCTGGATATATCCTCCCCTCCCATAAGAACTGCCCCCTCATCATAAGGAATGAACCTGGAAATGCAGTTTAAAAGGGTGGTCTTTCCGCTGCCGGAAGGCCCCATAACAGCCACAAATTCCCCCTTCTCCACCTCTATGGATATATCCTTCAGAACCGGGTATACCTGGTTACCAATCCTGTAGCTCTTTGACAAATGTTCCACCTGCAGCATAATATTCTCCTTTCACTGATAAAAAACCTGCTGTCTGTCTACACTTTAAATGGTAATACAGAAAGGAAAAACCCGCATTCGGCCCATTGTAAAGTTTGACACTGATTTTGTAAAGTTCCGGGAAAGAATCGACAACCGCCCGGACTTCCTGTAAAATGCAGATAACAGGATTATAAAGGAGTGACTTGCTATGGTAAAAATAGGGATCTGTGATGATGAACCGGAGATGAGAAAACCTCTCCGTCAAATACTGGAACAGGTCTTACAGCTTCAGGGCGTGGAATATCTGATCTCTGAATCGGAATCCGGTGAGGAACTCACTGCCGGAATCTCCTGTCTTGATATTGATATTCTCTTTCTGGATATTGAAATGAGGAGCCTGGATGGCATAGAGACAGCCAAACTGCTGCGCAGAAAGGGGATGAAAGGCATTATCATATTCGTAACCGCTTACCCGGATTTTGTCTTCCAGGGCTATGAAGTCCATGCCTTTCATTACATTCTGAAACCTTACCGGAAAGAAAAAATAGAAGAGGTTCTCAGACAGGCCCTGCATGAGCTGGATCTGTCAAAGGAACAGTATTTCGTAATAGAACAGAAAGCAAGAGTCATCCGCATCCCTCTCAGTCAGACCATTGCCTTTCAGAGCGACCGCAGGAAGGTGGAGGCCCTTTTGGAGGAAGACTTTGTTGCCTTTTACGGCAGGATAGATGAAGTATGCCGGGAACTTCCCTCCTGCTTTATACGGATCCATAACCGGTATATCGTAAATCTGAATTATGTGACTACGCTGGAGAAGGACCGGTGCATACTGGGCAGCCGTTCCTTTCCGGTCAGCAGGGCCTTCCGGCAGGAACTGGAAACGGCCTTTGCCAGGGCAATGCTGAAATAAAACAGGGAGGGAAAAAGTATGGACAGTCAAATCATCATGGAAAGCGCAGGGCGGCTCATAAGCATGGGGCTGTATGTGGTCACGTCGTTTTTCTTCTGCCGTATGCTCTGTTGTATCCTCCCTCAAAAAGAGGGGCGTTTCTATGATATTCTCATTTTTATATCCGGCATTTTCATTCCCGGCATGGTCATTGACCCTGAGGACATGTTCAATGTCACACTGGATCTGGTCTGGCTGCTGCTTCTGACGCTTTTTTGCTTTAAAGGCTCTGTAGTCTCCAAGTTCTCTGTGACGGCTGTCATCTATCCTCTGATCATTGCCCTGAACTTCCTGGTATCCGACATTTCCCTGAGCATCTGGCTTGCCAGCGGGAAGAGTTTCCCGGTAGATCTGGCAGTCACTCTCCTGGACGGCTGTATTCATATTCTCTTCTGGTATCTGATTTACAGAACCTTTGTCAGCAGAGTCCGGCAGGCCAGCCGACTGTACAGCCGCAATACCTGGATTCTTCTGGGAATCATCTGCCTTGCCTCCCTTGTGAGCATCACAGGGTATATTTATTATCCCCCGGAGGAGACCTATAAAATATGGCCCTGCGCCATTGCCTGCATGGCAACCAATATAGGCAGTCTCTATCTGGCAGGGTATTTTGTGAATACCATTCAGCAGGAAATGGAGCAGGACAACTTGAAACTTCAGCGTGTTTATTATGAAGAACTGGAGAGAAACCAGACAGAAATACGCAGATTCCGCCATGATATGAACCACCACCTGCTGGTCATCCGGGATTTGTTTGACCGGGAAGACAGGGAGGCCGCCCATGCCTATTTTCGGGAACTGGAATCCCAGATAACGCCCAAAAACCGGTGCTTCTGTAAAAACAGCGTTCTGAATGCCGTACTGAATGCCAAATACAGCCAGGCTGAAGACAGCGGCATTGACTGCTTTTTCCACATTGATCTGCCGGAAGTCACAGCCATTGACCAGGTCAGCCTGTGTTCCATATTCGCCAACACATTGGACAACGCCATTGAGGCCTCACGGAAAATACCTGAACCGGAAAAGCGCAGCATTTCCGTCAAGGCCAGAATAGCGGACAACGGATTCTTCAGCTATGAGATCAAAAATGAAAAGCGAAATAAAGTCCTCATGGAAAAAGGAAACTATATCTCAGATAAGAAAAACAAATCCGAACACGGCCTGGGTCTCTCCAATGTACAGAGGACTGTGGAAAAATACAATGGAACACTGCACATTTCCTATGATGATACCTCTTTTACCGTGGTCATACTCATCGGAAACGCTCTGTAGCTAATCCACATCCGCCCGCAGCCTCTCAATCACGCTTTCCTTCTGTGTCATCTGATAAATAAGAGGCGGAACCATAACACATACCGCGATGATGACCGCAAATAAGATCAGGTTATAGAGGACAGGCAGAGAGTACCCCATATTGTACACCTTTACACTCTGGAAGACTATATAACTAAGGGGCAGTCCCACGGCCATGGAGAGCAGGATAGACAGTATTCCGTAACCAAGTCCCTCCTGGACCAATACCTTCCTTATCTGCCCCGACGTCATGCCCAGGCTCTCCAGAGTGGCAAACTCCTTTGCCCGGTTCTGGACACCGGCTGCCATCATGTTGATATAATTCAGAATGGCGAGCACTGCCAGGATTATGCCCAGTCCGCCGCCCAGGACTTTCACCTGCTGCTCCGATGACTTCATCTCCTGGTACCGGGTCAATTTTGAATCAAAGGAAATTTGTTTTTCATCCCGGAAGACACTTTTTACTGCTTTCTCCGTCTCTTTGTCATACGGCTTCTCATACTCTATCCGTACCACTTCAGTTAAAATATTATCCCCCATAAGTTCCTTCGCCAAAGTATTGCTGACCAGCAGATTCGGGCAATAGCCTCCGGAATATTCAGACGGGTCATCTATTACATTTCCTCCGTCCATACTGCTTTCTCCAGTTGCTGCAACAGTTATCTCATGCTCTTTCTCCGGCTCCTGACCATCCGGAAGGAAAAAACGAATTTTTTTTCCTACTGCCTCCTCTGCAGATGCCCAGAATGGCACTGCGATGGCAGTCTCTCCCTTTTCAAAGGCTTCCTCGTCTAAATTCCCTCCCAGAGTATCATTTATCTTCCGGAATTCCTCGGGACTGATTCCCACGAAACGCCCGTCGAATATGCAGTTTAACGCACGCGGATCTTTTTTGTATTCCTCTATATCTTTTTCATAGTCCCCCGGTGAGTATCTGCTCTGATATAGTCTTTTATAATACGGACCTAATAACTCCTCCTGATATGGGACAATCATCTGTGCCGTAGTCACCGGCCTTATCTCCTTCACGCCCTCTATGGCGCGGATCTCATCCAGTCTCTCTTCCGTAATAAGAGGCAGTTTTTCTTCCAGGGTTGTCTGATTATTAACCGTAATATCACACGAACGAATCTGATTCAGGATATTTTTCGCGTCATTTCCCCTGATCACTGCATTGACACAGAGAAATACAGTCAGCACTACGAAAAATGAGCCCAGTATCACGGCGGCCTGCTTCCTGTCCCGGAACATATTCCTGCGGGCCATGTCCTTCAGACCTCTCTCCCGCTCCTTCTGCTTCTCCCTGCCTTTTGTAAGCCCCGTGTAGCTGACAGCTTCAATGGGGGAACACTCCCCTGTGATAACAGCCGGTTTTCGGCAGCCGGCAATGACTGTAGCTGACGAAAACAAGGCCGCTCCCACGTAAATAAAAGGGTGTACCGTGACAATCTTCATTCCTGACATTCCGGGATTTATCAATCTTAGCGCCGTGGGGATGAGTCCGGCCGAAACCGCTGCTCCAAGCGCCATCCCCACCGGTATGCCGATACAGGAATTCCAAAGCGCCTGAAGATAGACCAGACGTTTTAACTGCACAGAGGTCATGCCAAGAGTCTTAAGCTGCCCGTAATACCGAATGTCCTTTGAGACAGAGATATAAAGCGTATTATAGACAAAGAGATAGCCGCTTATAAGAATCATCACAAGCAGTCCCCCAACGCCCACTGCCATCCTGATAAAATTCTGCATAATATGGTCATCTGCTATGAGCATCTGCCTGTCCTGCAAATCCAGGGGTTTCTGTATGTTCATAATATCTTTCGCGGAATAAAGAGATTTCTTTAAGGTGATCTTCAGCGCTCCCTGGGTAAAATCTGTCTGCTTCACACCTGTCGTCTCATAAAACGCCTGTGACACATAGCCATACTGCTTTCCGGAATAGTCCCTGTAATATCCGCTTAAAATAAACGTTTTGCTGATATTTTGCTGTGCAGACACCGGATCTTCCAGCTCCTGTCTCTCGGTATCCTCGGCTAAAGAATAGTAGGTGAGAGGTAATTCCATTCCAATCTCCGGCTCCTTGATTCCCATGTCCTCCAGAGCCGCAGTGGAAAGTACCAGTTCCTCCTCTTTTTTCGGATAACTCCCTTTAAAAAACTCATATGCCGGAATGCACTGCTTTTCCCAGCAGGTATCGTCCACCCAGTAAAGCCTTGTTTTATCAAGGGATACATCCCGGTATGTCTCAGCAATGGCACATTTGACAGCGACTCCCGCATACTTTACGGATTCCATATCCCTTACCAGCTCCACCTGGTCAGCGCGGGGTTCCGTCAGTTCCATGTCAAAATCCATTCCGTTCATGCGGATAGCGCGCTGGGATACGGCATCCCAGTAACTGATACCGATTCCCAGCACTGCCGTTATCAGAAATGTAGTGAGGATAACCGCAAAAACAGTGAGCGCATTCCGTTTCTTATTTGCCCTGTAAGTCCTCATTGCCACAGAGGCGATGATTTTCCGATTGTTCACCTTCATCATACAGCATCACCTCCGCAGATTCTTCCATCCTCCAGACGTATGATCCTGCCTGCCATCTGGGCGATTTCCTCGTTGTGGGTGATCATGACCACCGTCTGGCCCAACTGCTCGCCGGATACCTTGATAAGTCCCAGGACGTCCTGGCTGGTGCTGCTGTCCAGGTTGCCGGTTGGTTCGTCAGCCAGGATAATGGCCGGCTTTGCTGCCAGCGCCCTGGCAAGGGCTACCCTCTGCTGCTGCCCGCCGGAGAGCTGATTCGGCATGGCAAACTTTTTCTCTCCCAGACCCAGCATCTCCAGAATATTCTCCACAAATTTCCTGTCGGGCTTGATGCCGTCAAGCTGGATGGGAAGTATGATATTCTCGTATACATTCATAAGCGGGAGCAGATTGTAGTTCTGAAATACAAACCCGATCTTCCTGCGCCTGAATATGGTCAGCTCATCCTTTGTCATACCGGATATGTCCCTGCCGTCCACGATCACCGTTCCGGATGTGGGCACATCCAGACCGCCCAGCATGTGGAGTAAAGTAGATTTTCCGCTCCCGGATCTGCCTACAATGGCTATAAATTCACCTTTTTCCACAGTAAGACTGACTCCGTCCAGTGCCCTGACCGTTGCATCTCCCAACTGATAATATTTCCTCAGATTTTCCGTAACCAGTATTTCCATATGAAAAGTCCTCCTCGTTCTTGGTTCTCCTACAATATAACAGAGAAAGCTTTCCACATCCTTTCTCAAATATGACAAGATTGTAATATTCTCAATTCCTTCTCAGATAAACAGAAAATTCCGCTCCGCTGCCCGGTTCTGATTTTACCTTGATGTAACCTCCCTGCTTTTTTATGATTTCCCGCACAAGATACAGACCGATTCCGAGGCCTTTTTCCCCGGATACTTCCGGGGATCGGTAGAACCTCTGGAAAATCAGTCCCTGTTCTTCCTCACGGATGCCGATTCCCTCATCCTTCACACGAACACACAAAAAGGATTCATAGGGGACCGACAAGACACGGATCACAGACTGGGCCGGTGAATACTTCACCGCATTGTCCAGAAGGTTGACCAGTGCCTCCACAGTCCATTTCATATCAAAGAATGCGCTTTCCGGGGAAGACTCCGCCTCTATGACAATCCCCTTTTTCAGTGCCTGCATCTCCACAGCCTGACATGCCCTGGCGATCAGCTCATCCACGGAAGATTTCTCCACATGTACGGCGATCATCTCTGTTTCCAGATAGGAGGAACGCACCAGTTCCTTCATAAAAAAGTCCAGCTTATCGGCCTGTCTGTGAATCTGGGAAGCCATTTTCCCCGCCTGTTCCGGAAGCTCCTGTTCCTCCAGAAGACCTGCATAGAGCATAATATTCGTCAGAGGCGTACGTACCTGATGGGAAATGTCTGAGATCAGTGCCTTTACCAGATTCCGTTCCCTGTCCGCCTGTTCACAGTTCATCCGTGACATCTCCACAAGCTGGTTCAGCCGCTGTATGACAGCAGAATCCATAGATTCATCATAACTGCACTCCTGGATGGTTCCGCCGATTGCCCGGTCAAGCTGCTCCAACACTGTGTCCATCTGCCTTCTGATACGCCTCCGGTACCGGAAAGTATAACCGGCAGCCCCCGCAAATGCAGCGCAGGAAAGGACGACGGCAGATATCAGCGCCCCGCTCATAAGGAGTTCTCCCACTGATATCCTTTTCCATATACGGTCTTGATATGCTCCGGTTTGGAGGGATTATCCTCCAGCTTATCCCTGAGGCGGCGGATCCCGACAGAAAGAGCATTGTCCTCCACATACTCCGTGCCGTCCGGCCACACCCACTCCATCAGACGTTCCCGGGTCAGAATCTGTCCCGGATGAAAGACCAGCAGATATAAAATGCGCTGTTCTGTCCTGCTCAAATCTACGGGTATCCCGTTCTTTAAAAACTCCATGGTTGCAAACTGAAAACGGAATGGTCCCTGTGCATAATCCGTCTCCTGTTCCGGGGCCGTCCTCCGAAGAAGCGCCCGTATCCTTGCCCGCAGGACCATGGTTGAAAATGGTTTTGTGATATAGTCATCCGCGCCGCATTCCAGCCCCCGCACAATATCCAGCTCCATATCCCTGGCAGTGAGGAGGATAATGGATACCTTGCTGCTCTTCCTTATCTTCCGGCACAGTTCAAAGCCGCTGCCGTCCGGCAGGTTCACATCCAGTATGAGCAGATCAAATGTCTGCTGACGGAACTTTTCCTCTGCCTCTTTTATGGTACTGCAGATCGTGAAGGAAAAGTCATCACTCATGAGTGCCATCTCCATCCCCGCTGCCAGATCTGCGTCGTCTTCCAGTATGAGAATATATTTCAAGTTTTTTCTCTCCTTTCTTATGGCAGAATGTCTGCTGTCTCAGCCGCCAAAAAGGTACACGAAAGAATCGCATACCTTTATAACGTCAATATAAATTTTAAATACTTTCCTTCTTTTGCAGCCGTCAGCGTACCTCCCATTTTCTCTGTCAGACATTTGGCGATGGTGAGTCCCAGCCCTGTGCTTCCCTGGTTTCTGGAACTGTCCGCAGTGTAAAAACGCTCAAACAGCCTTCCCGCTGTCTCCTCTGACATTCCCTCCGCATCGTTCGTAAAAGATATGACTGCCCTGCCGCCCTCTCTATCCAGGCGGACGGACAGCTCTCTTCCGGCATATCTGCATACATTCTGCAGAAGATTCTGGAACACGCGCTCTAACCCGTCCTTGTCTGCCCGGACATTCACCGGCCCCTCCATAATATTTATGTCAACCAGAAGATTCCTGGCAGTCAATTCCGGATAGTAATCCACAATGGTCTCTCTGAGAAGACGTGCAATATCCACATGTTCCACCCTGGGGGTGTAGTCTTCCCCGGAGAACCTGGATAACTCATAGAACTGGCCCACAAGCTGCTGCAGAAAGCGGGCTTTTCGTTTTACCACCTCCAGTGCCTCCCGGTCCTCCGGGTCCAGAGCTGTTTTGTCCATAATATCCAGATATCCGATCATGGAGGTAAGAGGCGTGCGCAGGTCATGGCTGATATTTTCAATCTGTCTCTGGAATTCCTGCTCTCTTTTGGCATATTCCAGGTGCTGCTCCCGTATCTTCCTGAGCGCCTCATTGATGGTTACAAGAAGCTCCTCCATCTCTCGGTCAGGCGCAGGCAGTTTCAGCACCCGGTTGGCCTCCAGTTCGCCGCTGATTTCCTTCAGCGCACGATTGGTCCGTCTGACTGCTCCTGCCATGGTTCTGCATCGCAGGAAAAAATACAGAGAAGTCAGGCTCAGCAGACCCAACACGAAATACAGCAAACTTTCCACACCCCTTTCCTTCACACGGTTCGGACAAACTCTATCCGATTTCCTTTTTCCTGCTTACTAAAATACCCGCTGCGCCAAAGATAAGAATCCCGGCAGCCCCTGCTATGATGCATTTTGCCAGTCCGGAGGGAGTATCCCACAGACAGTGGTACCCCGACATATTGGCACTCACCTCAAAGCGGAAGATGTTCCAGGGCATCCATCCGGCGATCTTACGCAGAATTTCCACCTTAAACCCCGCATAATAACAGATGACAGGAATCACATTCATAACCGCAAACCAGACGATCGCTGCCACCACATCCTTCTCAAAAAGGGTGAGTAAAGCCACACCCAGAATCACAGCCGCGAAGGCACTGGGCATTGCCGCTCCGATTCCCCCTGCCATCTTTCCCAAAGGCTCGGCCGCGGGACCACCCAGCAGCAGATAGGCACTTCCCACGTAAAAGACCAGGATAACTGCCATACAGCAGAGAGCTGTGGCGATACTGACAACACATTTTCCGATAAAAATATGTATCCTTGGAATCCCATAAGCCACCACGTTCTTCAAAGTACCGTTTTTTCTCTCATCACCAAACAGCAGCGCCGCTACGACAAAACCCGATATAAACAGAATCTGCAGATTAGCGATCAGATTATTCAGTGAAAAGCTCATAAGGCCGTATGGAAAATTTGTAATATTCTGATTGCTTATATACAGCACCAGATTCATCAGCACCAGCAGCCCTGATGCGATTCCTGCTGCCACGTACATTCCCCTGCTGTGTGTAATGCGGTATCCCTCACCTTTTATATAATTAAGCATATTTCCGCCCTCCGTTCTTCAAATCCATATAATACTCCTCCAGCGTCACCTGTCTTCTCTCCAGCCTTGAGATATCCATCCGGTTCTCGCTGGCAAGGCGGCTGTACGCGCCGATATCCATCATGGGATTGACAATATGAATGGTCTTGTCCGGAAGGACCTTGTAGCTTTCCGTGTGAAATTTCTTTTCCAAAACAGCAGTATACCGCTCCGGTTCTGACACATTGATCTCAATGTAGTCCGAACACTTTTCTTTTATCTCCTCCGCAGTGATCTGCTCAGCCAGTTTTCCGTCCGTAAGGAACCCATAGACTGTGGCAAGCTGCTCCAGCTCTGTGAGTATATGGCTGGACAGGATAATGGTAATATTCTTCTCCCGGCTGAGCCGCTGCAGCAGATTCCTGATCTCTATGATCCCGCTTGGGTCCAGGCCGTTGATCGGTTCATCCAGGATCAGCAGCTCCGGTTCACCGATCAGGGCAATGGCAAGGCCAAGCCGCTGCTTCATGCCCAGGGATAAATCCCTGCACCGCTTCTTTTTCCGGTCTGCAAGCCCCACCAGCTCCAGGACTTCATCCACTGCCCTTTTGCCCGGAACCCCTTTTAATATCCGGTAATACTCCAGATTCTTCTCCACGGAAATCTGGGGATAGAATCCCGGCGCCTCTATGACAGCTCCGGTCCTTCTCCTCTGTTCCTCCATATCCTTCCGGCTGTGGCAGCCGAATAAGGTAAGTTCCCCTTCATCCGCATAAATATGGCCTGACAACAGTTTCAGAAATGTAGTTTTTCCTGCCCCGTTGTCCCCTACCAATCCGTAAACGGCTCCTCTTTTTACAGTTATGTCAACCTTATCCAGTGCAGTAAAACTGCCGTACCGCTTGGTGACTTTTCTCGCTTCCGCTGCATATGCTGTCATATCTTTTTCATCCTTTCCTGAACTTATCTCTTCATGTGGCTATATTATAATCGGCCGCTTTTTAATAAGTCTTCAAGAAACTTTAAAGAAATCGTAAAGACGGATTCACGCCATTTTAAATCCGATACCCCAGACTGTACGGATATATTCCGCCTCCGGGTCTATGGCTGCTATCTTTTTCCTGATATTACTCACATGGACATTGACGGTGTTATCCTCCCCGTAATACCCGTTTTTCCATACCTGTTCATAGAGGCTTTCCCTGGAAAATACCTTCCGGGGCTGCTGTATCAGAATGCACAGAATCTCATATTCGTATCTGGTCAGGGAAATCTCCCTCTGCTTTACCGTGACGGTTCTGGATGCCTGATCCAGTATCAGGTCTTTATACGTGTATCGTTCAGATTCCGTTCCGGCACCCGGACTGCCGCAGCGCCGGAAAGCAGCCATGACGCGTACCAGCACCTCCTCCGGCTCAAAGGGCTTTGTGATATAATCATCTGCCCCAAGCGTGATGGTCTCCACCTTGTTCTTAAGGGCAGTCCTGGCAGACAGGACAAGGATTGGAATCTGCAGTCCCATCTCCGTACGCGCCATTTTGATAATCTCCTCCCCGCTGATTCCAGGAAGCATCAGGTCCAGCATGATCATGTCCGGCGTTTCCCTCTCAAGCCTCAGCTGTGCCTCTGTTCCCGAATACGCAGCCGTTGTCTCATATCCCGCCTTCGCAAGAATCCGGCACAGCAGCCTGTTTATATCCGTGTCATCCTCTATCACTAGTATTCTCTGCATAAAAATCTCCCGGTACTTTATACTTTATCAAGGATTATAACAGATTCCTCAGTAAACATCAAAGAAACTTCTCTCAGGTTTGCAGCCTATTCCCTATTCCTCCACTTCTATTTCCAGGCCCTCCATGTGGTGTTTTCCCATCTTGTGACGTGCCTTTCTGACCTCCACAGTGTCAAATATAATGGAGAAATCATAGTCCTCAGGGTAGAGTTCCGCAGCCGCCACCTTCAGCCTAAGCCGTTTATGGCTGATGAGCATCTTTTCATTTCTGAGCTGTACCAGGACATTTCCGTTCTTATCTGCCGGTTTCACCACAATTCCGATCTTTTCATCCGGCAGTATGGTCACACTGTCGCCTCTGGTAAATTTACGCACAGCGTCCATGCTGTCCCTGACCACGGCTGCTTTTTCAATACGCGGCGCGTGAAGCTTTTCCAGCCTGCTGCTGCCGCCGTGCAGGTGCATATTTTGAATCAGAGCCTCACTTCTCTCCCCATATGCCTCCCTGGCTGCAGCAGCCAGCATTTTGTCCGGAAATCCCAGTCTCTTTGCAATATACAGGGCACAGCTCTCCCCCGCCTCTCCGACTTTCAGCCGATACAAAGGCTTCAGGCTGTCTCTGTCAAACTCCATTCTGGCATTCTGCACGTCCCCGTACCTGTCCGCGTATTCTTTCACCTCAGGATAGTGGGTGGTGACCAGAAAGAGGGCACCGCTCCTGCGCAGTTCCTCCAGTATGGAAATGGCGATTCCCATTCCCTCCTGAGGATCTGTTCCGGAACCCAGTTCGTCCATGATCACAAGGCTGTCCGGTCTTACCCGTTTTAAAATGTCCAGCACATTTTTAATGTGGGCTGAGAAGGTTGACAGATTATCCGAAATATTCTGCCCGTCACCGATATCACACAGGATCTGGTTCTGCATACATATATCGGCTTCCCTGCAGGGAACGTGCAGGCCCGAGCAGGCCATTGCACTCATCAGCGCCACTGTCTTGATAGCCACCGTCTTACCTCCGGTATTCGGTCCCGTAATGATCACGCCGCGGATTCCCCTGCCGATCTGAAAGTCCAGCGGTACACAGCTCTCCTTCTCCAGCATGGGATGTCTGGCGCCTTTCAGCTCCATATACTGTTCCAGGTTGATCTTCGGCTCCACGGCATCCATTTCCAGGCTCAGTTTTCCCTTGGCAAACATGAAGTCCAGCTTTTGGATGACCCGGATGTCCTCCATCAGCTCTGCTTCCCTCTCAGCAGTCATATTGGTGAGAGTGTACAGGATTTTCCGCTCCTCCGCGTCCTCCTCGATCCTGTATATTTCCAGCTCCTCCCGAAGGTTTGCCACTGCCTCCGGTTCTATGAACAGTGTGGCGCCTGTGGAAGACTGCTCCACAACGCTGCCCGGAACCATGGACCTGCACTCTTTCTTCACAGGGATACAGAATCTTCCGTTTCTGGTGACTACAAAGGAGTCGTTCAGATACTGCCTGTTGGTTTTCAGTGCCCTCTCTGCCCTCTCACTTACTTTTTCCTCCAGGATCTGAATCTGTTTTTTGATATCTTTTAAATAGGCGGAGGCATAGTCATCCACTCTTCCGCCTCTGATACAGCGCTCTATCTCTTCCTGCAGTTCCTCAGGAAAGGCCAGGTTTTGGTTATAATAGGCAAGGCTGATCCGTCCCTCCTCACCTCTTAGCAGATAGGATTTCAGCCGCCGCACGGCACTCAGGAACATGCCGGTCTCCTCAAGCTGTTCCGGCAGGAGCATATCACCTCTGACCGCCTTCTGCAGATATTCCTCCACATGCTCCATGGCCGGTATGGGCGGAGTTCCCGCCAGCTCTATCATAGCTCTCGCCTGGGTGGTATCCCGCTGCTGCTTTCTCAATTCCGTCTCTGACAGGATGGGAACCATTTCCATGATTCTGTTTCCCGCATTCTCTGTGGCGGCGCATTCTTTTAATTTTTCTAATATATGATAATATCCGATTGTTTCCAATGATTTTCTGCTCATGTTTTTTCCTCTCTAAAAAAGACGTAACCGTTCCGACAAGCTGAACACAGACCCGTCTGAACTATTACAAAAAGACCACAGATACATCGCCCCGAACGGGTATACGACTTCTGTGGTCTTCCATGAGAAAAATCCATACAGCAGCGCAAAAACAAGCCGCCTTCAAAGCAGCCAAGCACTGTATTCTCTCCATCATTCCAATATATTTGAAGTGTATGATAAGGGTTCGTAAGCGAATGTATCAGCCATCAGGGTACACTGATACAAGGATAGGGTATCAGAAAAAATGATATACTATCCCTACAGATTATTCGATTATTCTGTAATCTCCACTACGGAAACCCTCAGCACAAAGACACCTCATTTCTAAATTGATATTTATTTACTGTAACTGTTCAGCGGCATTACAGTTACGGGCAGACCTGCTGAATCGTTACGGTTCTTCCTGCATTATAACCGCCGGACGCGGCTTTGTCAAACCTGAAATCTGTTATATTCACGATAACAGTCCCTGCAGAGAATCTCATCCCCCTGCAGATGCATCATATTTTCCGATGCAGTCTCCCCGCAGCGGGAACAGCAGATGGATTTGAAGATCCTTGCATTTTCCGGCAGTGCGATCTTTGTCTCCTTTACATCAAACATTTCCTTGAAACTGCACGCCTGATAATACCGGAAGGATTCCCCTTTGCTCAGGCCTTCCGGGCGTGGCTTCAGAATCAGGCGTACGGATTTGCCGGTATCTCTGTTATAGAAGGAAAATGCCTGCTTTCCGCACATATGAAAGAGCAGATTCCCCTTTCCCACACTGCATCCCAGTATTACCTGAATGGCATCCACGCCGCAGGCGTCATTTTCTGAAATACACACAAGCTGTTCATCCCGGGAGACACAGCAGTCTTTCCCCATCTTAATGTCCAAAAGTTCCATGGCGTAAAGAGCTGCCTTATAGCCAATGGTAAGGCCGCCGCACTCATGACCATGAAATTCCACACATTTTTTCCAGATTTTATCGTTCATTTTTCTCCCTTTCTATGAAATATCCTACCGAAGCGTATTCTGACTCTTGTCTGCCGAAATACTCCCTCTGCTATCTCCTGCCTCTCTCTTTTCCCGGCCCTGCTGTTTCCACCTGAAGAATTCTCCGCCTTGGACCTGTATCCTCCACCTTTACCCTCTGGGTGATCAAAAATCCCACAGCGGCAAACACAACGCAAAGCCCCAGCGTGGGTCTCAGTCCGATCCTGTCCATGAGAAACCCGCCCGCCAGATTCCCCACACAGCTTCCCACTCCGACTGTCACCATACCAAAGATGGTCTGTCCCACGATCCTGTCCTTCTCCTTCAATTCCTGGTTGATGAAGAACACAGAGACCGGTGTAAAGATACCAAAGGACAGTGACTGCAGCGCAAATCCCAGAAATGCCACCGCCAGATTCGGCGCCAGAAAAATCACCAGCGGACGAAGAACAAAGAACACGCTGCTCAGCTTCAGCAGTTTCTTACAGGATATCTTACGGATGAGATAATTGCACAAAAACATGGCGGGCATCTCACTGGCTGCACAGAAGAACGCTGCGATCCCGAAGGTACCGTCCGTTCCCCCAAGCTCACGCACGATATTGATCATATAGGTACCGAGGACGGAGCTTGTCATATAGCAGATTCCGAACCCGGCTACAAACAGCAGCAGAGGCCTGTTTCCCCTGAGAATCTCCATCACACTGCTGGACGGCTCCTGTTCTTCCCTGACCACGGAAGATTTGGGGTCCTGCATGGAGAGCACCACCACAAAAAGCAGAAATTCCATACCTGCAAAGGCAAAGGTGAGAATCCCCGGATAAAAATGTTCCACAAGCTGCCCCAGGATCACGGCGCTGACAGCATAGCTGACTGAGCCAAGCCCTCTGGAAATGCAGAAATTCACCTCGTATCCCTGGTTCATGTATTCCATTCCCATTGCCGTGATCAGCGGCGTAATAGAGTTGTACAGGGTGTTCAGCACAAGATACAGCCCTACAATGGCCATTTTCGGCAGGGGTACCGTCCCCAGGACAAGATACCCCGCCGTCACTGCCAGTATGATCAGCAGGATCATTTTCTTTAAGCTCAGCCCCCGGACCTTTTCCACCACTCCGGCCAGAAACGGCTGCATCCATATGCTGATAAATGCCGCACCGCCCACGGACATTCCCACAAGCGTGTTGGATAATCCCTTATACTGCAGAAACACCGCTGCAAATCCCATGATCGCGCAGCTTGATACCCAGTAAAAACACTGAAGCAGTGTATATTGATGACGCACCTGCACACTCTTTATCCGTTTCATCTCATCCTTATCCTTCCGATCATCATGCATCTTTCACCCTTTATATACCAAATGCTGACAATCGTCAATAGAAAAAAGAACTAAAGAAATGGAGAAATTTTTGTTAGTTTACCGAAGGGATTCTACATCAATATCCGCTGATAAAACCGCCTGATTCAACGCTTCACTGTCTGCGCCCTCTTCTGCTGCCTGTACCCACAGATCCATGTCATCGAAAACATAAATTTTAAGTTCCGATATATCCATTCCCCGGACAGCATTCACAGATTTCCCGTAAAATTCCGCCGTGGGTGTCAGTCTCTCCCCGTCCTGATTAAATATGATGGTTTGACACTGCTCGTATGTCCGGCCCATCTGCTCAGCAAATTCTTCATATGTAATGCCGAAATCATCCGAACCTCCTGTCTTTTCCCTCATAACAGATTCGTACTCTTCCCTGGTGATCTCTCTCTCCGTATAGGGCGCATCTGTATATGTGATCACCTGATACGGCGATACAAATACTTTATTCAGGCTGTATCCGTTTTCCTCTTTGTTTACAGGTATCTCCTTTACTGCCTCCGTGTCCACTTCAAACGGCAGTTCCAGGCTCCACGCACCCTGAATCTTATGGAAAGCTGATATGTCCTCCGCATCTGTTTCATTGATATCATCATATCCGACCATGGAAAGCTGAAGTTCAAGAGTACCTGCCTGCAGGTCCTGTTCCTCCAGATCCAGCTTCAGCATGCCCACGAAGGTATTGTCATCCACAATATTTCCTTCCAGGTTATTGTTCATCAGCCTGATTTCTTCCGCACTGTCAGAGAGCTTCCAGTCTCCCTCCAGATACAGGATATTTCCGGGGATGTTGTTCAGTCCTCCCTGCTCCACATCCACCTCTGCCGTCACAAATACGGAAAGCCCGTCACAGTAAATCTCCGATGCGGTAATTGTCACACCTGCATCCTGAACCGTATAACCGGAATCAGCGGGAATTGTGCCGTCAGCCTCCTCCCGGGACAGGACTTCCGCCTTATCACTGTAATCTCCCGAAAACGTGGACTGATGCTGAACCTGTTTAAAAATTTCACCGAGGATTGGTATTTTAGCCGCAAATGCAGGATTTGCAAAGCAGACTGTTGTCACGGTAACGGCCGCCGCTGCTGCTGCCGCTGTATATTTTATCCAATTTCTTTTGCCGGGTTCCCGTTTTCCCTCTTTCTCGGGAAGGTTTGCAAGTGTCGCTGTATATCTCTTCCATACCTCTTCCGGAACCTTTGTGTCTTCCCTGAGACCTTCGATCATATTATCAAAATTTTTCATATCAGATACCCCTTTCCAATCCGCAGTGTACTGCTTTTTTCTGAACATCCGGCATACTACGGGGTGGCTCCCCGCTCATGTTGTACTGCTGTTCCAGCTTTTCCCTGGCTTTCGCCAGTCTGCCTCTCACTGTGCTCTGGTTTATCTGGAGGATTTCCGCGATCTCCCTCGTCTTGAATCCCTGCACATAGTATAAAATGACTACGATCCGGTATTTCTCATCAAGACTGTTCAGGAAATCCCTCCACTCCACATTTGCATAGCTTTCATCCTGCGCCCACGCCTCCGGCAGGGATTCCTCTGAGACCAGTCTCTTCCTCTGCCGGTAAATGGAATTGCAGTGATTGATCAGAATTCGTGTCAGCCAGGTTGCAAAATACTCATCCTTTTTCAGAGTATCTATCTTCTCCCAGCATGTAAGGGCTGTATCCTGCATGGCATCTGCCACATCCTCGTCATTTTTCAAAATGGCCTTGGCCGCCTTATATAAAGCAGGCCCCTGCTGCTCCATAAGTTTCTGGAACGCGGCTTTGTCGTGCTTCTTGGCCCTTTTGATCAGTAATATGTTCATACTCATCCCCCTTTGTGGAGTCCGGAGCTCCTGTTCGCTTTGTACACTTATTAGATGGGCGAGGCGGGGATTTTGTCCACCCGGGTATCTGATTTTTGAAACAGGCGATCATGCCCTGCAAATTTTCACTGATATCTCTTATATAATATCACGTATCAAAATGTGTTCCCTTTTACGAAATTTCCAGCTTTCCCTGTCCTGCGAATGCTCAATTAAAAATTCTATGGCATCTCTGTAATTTTCCTCTGCGCTCTTCTCAATCAGCAAAAGTCCTTTTTCCCTGTCCTGCTCAAATTGATATTTTCCATAGTAACAATACAATCCATAATCGTAATCAGCCATATAAAGCCCCGCTTTCTGCGCCTGCTCCAAATAACCCGCTGCCTCCTTCAGATCCATCCGGTTTCCGGCATCTCTGAACAAAAGTCGTGACAGGTAACAGGCTGATACCGGATCCCCCTTCTGAGCCGCCTCCTCCAGATAATCATATGCCTCCTCGGTTCTGTTTTTTATACTGCAGATACAGCCTGCGAGTCTTGCACAGGGAATACTGCCGCATGCATATCCCTCCATGGCTGTCTCCTCCGCTTTTTCATAGTTTTCCTGAAAAAAGAAACCTTTTGCCTTTTGATAACAGGAAAACCCATACTCCTCCTTCTTTACAGCCTGTTCCTGGGTTCTCTTTACTTCCTGCAGTGCTTCTCTATATTCTTCCGCATTTTGAAATCTTTTCTTTGGATCTGCGGATATCATCTTAAGCACCATTTCTTTCCACCCGGCAGTCCCCAAAACAGGAGGCGCCGGCTGTTTTTTCTCCATCAGAGCCTTCAGACCGGAATAGGGATACCGCATCCCATTCAGGACATAGTATAGCACCGCGCCCACAGAATATATATCACAGGTAAAATCCGATTCTCCTCCCAAAGCCACTTCCGGGGCACAGGTGCCAAGGCTCCCAAGCTGTGTTACTACCGTCGCATGGGTCAGCTCCCTTGCGATTCCAAAGTCTCCCAACTTGAATTCGGGTTCTTCCCATCCGGTCACAAAGATATTTTCCGGCTTAATATCCCGGTGGATTACATGGAGTTTTTCCATAGCGTCCAGAACAGCACACATATCAGAAGCCAGCTTCCATAAATCTCTCAAGGATATGTATCCTTTACCTATGATTTCCTCCTTCAGCCAGCAGGGAAACGTTTTAAGATATTCCATTTTCAGTGCCAGATAAGCTCTTTCCTTTCCGACAAATTCCCGGTAATCATATATTTTGACCACATGAGAATTTTCTGCCAGAAGTTTCATGTACTCAGCTTCCTCCCGCAGATGCTTTTGGTAAATCTGATGTTCTTCTAATTTCATGATTTTCAGAGCATAGATGTCCCCGTCTTCTGAAAGCACAAGATAAACCTCGGCAGACTGTCCGCATCCAATCTGTCTGATCATTTTCTCATTTTCTTTCAGCACACCTTCCTGATAAAGCATGGCTCTCATATCTCTCATTGCAATATCCATAAATTCTCCTTAATCATTTCCACCATAACCGCTGCATCTACAGCAGCTGCAGAAACAGTTCCAAATCTTCCTCCGGTTCCCTCAGTTCCAACTCACGGATTCTTCTCTTTACATAATCCGCTACGGATTCTAACTCCCCCTCTTCATAAAACTTTTCTATATCAGGGGCACCGGATTTCTTTTTCTGCACCAGCACATCTTCAATATTCTGGAAACTGCACGCTTCTTCATTCCATACAATATCCGGACAGCACCGATCGATCAGCTCTTCCAGGCCGGCAGTAAGCTTTCTGCCGGCATCACTGAACAGAACAGAATCATTCAGATACAAATCTTCCAGGACAAAAATCACCGCTGATTCTATCCTGTCCTTTGGACACAGGGCTTCCATCCCGGCAAGCTCTAACATGCGGTTAATATCCTCCACCGGCATGGTCAGATGAATGCCCATGGCAATCAGAAGATTTCTTCTGGGGACAATACCTTTTCGCTTTAAGTGTGAAAAAGCATTGTTATATGCATTTTTCAGCTTTTCATCATCCACCAGACTGTTTATATTGCGCTCCTCCAGTTTAAAGTACTCTTCCAGGAACTTATAAAGCTTACGGTTTCTCCCTTCAAATACTTCCATATGTTCTTCCAAAAACTTCTTAAACTCCTGATCTCCCATTACTTCAAGAAGCGCTGCATTGAGCTCAAAGGTTTTCTCTTCCGTCCCATCCAAATGCTTCTGTTCCGGCTCCTTTTCCTCCTGCATTTTCCTGTATTCCTCCATATAAAATTCATACATGGAATAATCCTTTTTATTGTGAATCAGGTAAATAAAGATGGCATCTTCAGGGTTCTTAACATATAGTGCGGGATATTTTGCATTTCTGGTAAGCAGCCGGTTAATCTGCTCCAGCTGAAATCCCCAATACATGCCGATTCCCACAACCTGTTCCCGTTTTGTGGGAATTTTCTGTTTCCACTGTCTGGCAGTATTGCGGGTAACTTTGCAGTAAGCCGCAAGTGCAGCGATCGTACCGTTTTTTTCTTCCATCCAATAAGCAAATACATCTGCCCACACGGTCATCGCATCCTGATGTTCCTCCATCAATTTCAAAAAGTTCTCGTTATCTTCGCAGCGTTCCAGAATATCTCTGAATGCCATAGTCCTAAGTTCTTCCATAAAATCCTCCTTGTATTATACTAGAAATTCCATTTCTATTGAATTTCCAACAGCACTGCCGTGACATTATCCCCGGCCCCTTTCTTGACTGCCTCTTCCGTCAGCACATCCGCCCCACAATCCTGCTGCAGAAGCCCTAAAATCTCCTCCGGCTCTATCTTATCCAAAAGACCATCTGATGACAATAAGAGTTTATCACCTGCCTGATATTTATTTCTGCTGTAAAACAAATGGTCCACAGACACTCCGGAATCATCTCCCAAGTAACCGAGAAGAAGGTTCCTCTCACGGCTTTCTCTGTATTCTTCCCGGGATATTGTCCCTTTTTTTAGTTTTATTCCCGCCATGGACTGCTCCTCACTCAGCATGGTAATTTCACCGCTTCTCACCAGAAATATGGGGCTGTCCCCTATATTAAATGCCTCTATAGTTCCGTCCGGGTTCAGCATCACCAGAGCAATGGTCGTTCCGCCTCTGGCCTGTCTGCACCTGTAATAATCCACGATTTCCTGGTTTAGCCTGCGTATCTCTCCGGCAATGTCCATTGGCGTAAAGGGCCTCTTTGCCTCCCGTAAAAGTCCTTCAAAATATTCTACTGCCTTACGGGATGCATCCTGCCCATACTGTTCTCCCCCCATCCCGTCACAGACTATGTAGATCTGCTGTTTTGTTAATTCTGAAGTTCCTTTATAGCAGAATTCTCTGCTCTGATCGCTTATTTTCTCTGTATCAATCAGAAAATCATCCTGATTTTCCGACCTGCCTCCCACTCTGGAACTGGCTGATATTTTAACACTGTTAATAGTCTTCATAGTCTCCCCATTCTTTATCACACTTGTCATTGCTTCTTATTGCTCCAAAATAGCTTTTAGCTCTTCTTTCCCCAACTGATTCTTAGCCAGGAGCTGCCTGACAAGAAGGTCGATGGTATTCCGGGACTCTTTGACAATCTCGATGGCCTTTGTAAGCTCCTGTTTCAGCATCTCATTAACTTTCTGCCTTACTTCATCGCCCAGTGTTCCATGCTGCATTTCTTTCTCTGAATACACGGCCAATCCGAATTCCTCATCCATTCCGTAACTGCAGATAATACTCCTGGCAATGCCGGTAGCCTGGCGCAGATCACCTGATGCTCCGGTAGAATTACCGTCTTTTTTCCCGTAATAAACGATTTCTGCCGCTTTTCCTCCCAGTGCCGTGCGAATCATGCCCAGCATCTCCTCATAGGTACGGATAGGCCTTTCACCGGAAGACTTCTGCATATACCCCCCATGTCCGCCTCTGGCTGCAATAGTCAGATAACAGGGCAGTTCCCCGTTCTTCCAGCTCAGAAGTGCATGGCCGGCTTCGTGCCTGGCTACACGTTCCAGATATTCCCTTCCCCAGTCTTTCTTTTCTCCGTGCATCGTGAGTTCAAAAGCTTCATCCAGAATCCTGTCTGTGACAGCCGTTCGCATTTTATGAGCATTTCTTTTTGCCAGCTCCACCACAGATTCCAGATTCGCCAGACTCATTCCCACAGAACGTTCCGCAATCTGTTTTAAAATATCTTCTGATATCGCTGCCTGACATTTCCCTGTCTGCAGTTTCAGATACCGGTATCTGGCAGCCTCGTCCGGCAGTCCTACGCGTATCTTCCTGTCAAATCTGCGGGACAGGGCCTGGTCAATCACACCGATTCCCTCTGCCGAACGGTCTACCTCATAATTTGTGGCTGCCAGTACGAATATGGGGCGCCGGGGATCTGTCTTTATGCCATCCATTTCTGTAAGCAGGGCATTCAGTGTTGCCTCCTCTGCTCTTCCGGACTCTCCACCGGTGCGCTGCCGCCCAATCGTGTCTATTTCATCAATAAAAACTACAGAAGGCGCGTATTTTCTGGCTTTTCCAAACAGTTCCCGTATGGCTGCCGGACCGGTACCCGTATACTGTTTAACAAAACTGCTGGCCTCCGCTGCCAGAAAAGTCACTCCTGATTCTCCCGCCATAGCTTTTGCCAAAAGTGTCTTTCCTGTACCCGGAGGACCGTACAGCAATACACCTTTTGGGGCAGTCAGCCCTTCTGCCAGGAATCTTCCGGGTTCCTTCAGATACTGTACAAAAAACTTCAGCTCTTCTTTCGCCGCATCTGCCCCAATCACATCCTCAAAACGGACTTTGGGTCTTTCCGCATCAGTCATCACATGTTTCTCATCTCCGGCTGACAGTACCTGCTCCAGGGCAAAATCCCGAAGCCGGATTTTTATGGTTTTTCCGCCTTCCTCAATAATCGGCGCCGTGTCAAAAGTAAGAATTTTAGCCTGTTCCTTCAGCTGCCTGGCCATTCTCTGCATATATGTGGCTTTCGCTATTCTGCGTATCTGTTCTGCTGCACCATCCCCGCTTTTCTGTCCTCCGCGTATCACCCCGCACACGCCTTCTGCTGCAAGCCTGCGCTCCAGCTCTTTATCTATGACAGCTTTCTGCCCGGCTCCTTCCACTTCTCCTTCCATCAAATAAATGGGAAGTTCCGGTATCTGTCTGTGGAGCATCCGGATCCATCCCCTTATTTCTGCCAAATCGGAAGCACCCAATGGTACATGGTCAAAACAGCATATTGTTTTGGACATATCCGCATCCCGGCCGCTTCTGCAAAGAGGCTTCATCTGCAGTACAGCAAACTGTATATTCTGCGCCTCTACGATACCCGCAGCTTCCTCTTCCTCTTTCGCTGTATGGATGCGCAGCTCTTTCAGTTCCTTTTCCAGTTCCTTTTCCCCTGTGCCCAGAAGCAGCATGTCCGTCTGTCCGGGATTCTTGTAAAGCCGCCGAATCTCTTTCTTATCTTCCGGAATCTCGGTGACAAATTTCACGGTCTGAAGCGCGGAAAGGGACTTCTCTATATTTTCTTTTGTAAACAATTCAAACACTTTGCGCAGCTCATCCCGCAGAAAGTTTCCTGCTTTTGCGGACAGGTTCCTGGCATCCGGCTGACCTCCCTGGGCAAAAAGAAGACTTGTAAAAATGCTCTTTTCTCCCACAACTTTTATCTGATATGTATCTTCAAACTGCTTGGCAGCTTTGACGAAGGATTGTTCGCATATATTTTCCAGGTCTTTTGCCTGCAAATGACGAAACATCAGTACATACCCTGTACTCATTCTGGAACAGACTGCCTGAGGAAAGTAGGGAATACCGGTTGCCGGATCCACATCTGCGCCCAAAGCATCCAGTATTTTCTTTGGTGATAAATCTGCCGCATCCGGAGCATCCTCCGCCTCATATATGGTCCTGCCCGCATTCGTGGTAAAGATAATGATAGTGTCTTTGAAGGAGATCTTATTTCCTTCATATAAATCTGTCAGACTTCCTGCATCCAGAATTTGAAGAAAAAGATGAATAACTCCCCTGGAAGCCTTTTCCACTTCATCAAAGAGCAAAACACACCTGGGATTTTTTTCTACGAATTCGGTCAGAATACCTTTTTTCGCATTGTTGTACGTTTTTGCAAATCCTGCCAAATCGCATTCGGAATCCTTGTGTGAATAACCACTCATATCCAGACGTAAAAATGGCAGTTCCATTTCTTTTGCCGCTTCCTCTGCAAGGAATGTCTTACCGACCCCCGGAGGACCTGCGAATAGGAAAATACCGCTGGGTTTTCTCCGCTCCGGGTTGACGGCCTCTGTTATGCCGGCGTTCCAGATTCCGTCTGCAAAAGCATTTACCGCATGTTCCTGCCCATGTATCCGTGCAAGAAGTGTTTCCCTGAGTCTGCCTACTTTATCCACAAGGTGTTGTATCTGCTCTTTCCTGTGTATTTCCACCTCACTCAGGGGGGTTGTATGGTTTATATATGTTTTCAGCACTCTCACCGAAGTCAGCACTCTCTCCCCACGCCGTTCCGCACCTGCAATACACAGGGCCAGGAAAAGCTTGCAGCTCTCCTCTGCCCTTTTGTCATCTGCTGTCTCCTGATTTCCGTGATGCCTGATATAGCGAATAATATCCTCAGCCGGTACTTCCTTCAATACACTGTTCAAATCAAAAACTTCCTGCAGCATCGCATCATCCGGTGCCAAATGCAGATATCCGGCCATAAGCTCTACAGGCATTCCTGCAGCTTTAATAATTTCCAGAAGGATCCGGTCCTCTCCACTGAACCCGGCATTTTCTCTTTTATGATTTTCCGCCATTTTGATGGCATAAAGAAAAACTTTTGAATACTTCATAATATTCCCCCTTAATTTTATTTCAAAGCCTCCAGAATCTGATTTTTAAATTCTCTGGCTGTTGTATAGGTACTGCTCTCTTTCTCTTCCTCTTTGAGCACTTTATCAATTACCTTTGCCAGTCTGACCGGGATTCCGGGGTTTCTGGTCAAAATAGGCTGAACATCATTTTTATAGATATATTCATAAATATCTTTACAGCCGTTTTGGTCGCGCACATACCTTCCTGTAAGAAGATAATAATATGTAGCTGCTGCTGACCATACATCCACCTCAGGCTTTGCGTCCCGATAGTGATTAAGCTGCTTTCTGGAGCAGAATAAGGCGGAGCCGCAGTACTGTCCTGACAATGTAGGTAATCCCCCTGCAGTCTGTCCTGCAAGTTCAAAGGCTTTGGCAAGACCAAAGTCAGAAAGTTTAACCGTGCCGTCCTCTGCCAACAGTATATTCTGAGGTTTAATGTCTCTGTGCACCACACCTCTTACCTGCCTTTTACCTCCCTTTGATTCCATGATAATCTGCGCATTATGAGCATAATCCAGGGCATCTAATATCTGGCATATAATTTCCGTTGCAAGACGCAGCCCCAATTTGCCTCCATTGTTTGCACACAGATCCTCCAGGCTGCCCCCTTTGCAGTATTCCATAAGAATGTGAAAATCCCTGCCGCTGAAAAGCAGCTGATGGGTTGTTACAATGTTTGGATGCTTCAGCTGCATCATAACAGATGCTTCCCGCATGAACCAGAAGCGTTTCTGGGGATTCGTCTGCGCAGCGGGATGCATGAGCTTTAATGCCATCTGTTTATGGGTTTTTACATCCTCCACTAACTGTACACTGGCAAACCCTCCATGCCCCAGCGTTTTCAATATTCTGAGACCCACAACTGCGTTGGCATACTCCCGTTCTGCTTCTTCCTGTTTTTTAATGGCTTCATTGACTATATCGGAAATCTGCATTTTTCCGTCCGGCTTCTCTTCTTCGATATTCACGATGAACTGTTCCCTGTGCCCTGCAGTTCCCATACCTATCACGTCACTGTCCTTAAGCCTGACCTCACGGTAGGAGCCTCTTCTTCCCTCCTCCGCTGACATGCCGTCCTCTCTTTTTCCGATGATCCTGCCGTTTACATAGGTTCCGTTAAGACTTCCCATATCTCTGACAACGACATATGGAGGGTCAATTTTGAAAAATGTATTAAACCTGGAAATCCTGTCATTACCTGTTACATTTATTTTATTTACAATGGTTCTGTCTTCTTTTGCCGTTCTTCCGATGATTGCTGTATCTACGCAATGAAATGTCCATGTCTGTCCCTTCAGACTTCCTTCTATACATTTGATGGTTACCATATCACTCATGATTCTTCCTCCTCCATATCTGTTTGTTATCTTACTGGTAACTGTTCCGTACTCCCGCCTTTGGCGATGAAATTTTTACCGCTGCTGAATAGTAACTATTATTGTACCATATACCAATTTACTCATATCATTACTTTCAGGCAGATCACGGAAATATTATCTCTTCCTCCGGCAGAATTTGCTGCCTGAATCAAACCTGTACATATTTTTTCCGGCTTCTTTCTGTTTCTGATTATTTTAAGCATCCGGGAGTCCTTCACAAGCCCATGAAGGCCGTCACTGCAGAGTAGAATGGTCTCTCCCGGTTTGGTATCCGTAACAGTTACGTCTGCTGTGGCCGGACTCTGCATCCCCACGTATCGTGTAAGCATGGAAGAGAAATGCTCTCTTTTTATCTCTGTTTCAGACATATCTCCATGCTCCCGGGCAGCCTGTGCAAAATTATGGTCTACTGTAACCTGACGCATTTTCGTATCATAGCGGACAATTTTATATCCCCTGCTGTCACCCATGTGAATCCAGATGGCCTTCCCACCCAGAAGCATGACACCTGTAAAAGTGGCACCGTACTGGATAGCTCCATGGCAATTCCCCTTTTCATAAATTTTATTGCTGACCTCCTCCAATCCCTGTCTGAGTTCTTCTGCTGCCCGGTTCACATCCTGGTGTTCTATATAGTTTTTCCGTACCTCTTTTGCCACCACAAGCATTGTCTTAACTGCTAATTCTGCTGTAAGCGTCCCATACAAAACGCCTCCCATTCCATCCGCCACCGCAAAAAATTCTGCCGCCCGGGAACAAAGAATCCTGTCCTGGTTTTCTGTTCTTACTTTTCCTATATCTGTTCTTACAGCCGCCAATACTCCGCATTGTTTTTTCATCTTCATAATTCCGCCTGTCCTTTCTTATCACTGACTGTTTCTATGGATTCTTCTGATTCAATCTCTTTTTATTTCAGACTTACCGCCTTTTACCTGCGTACCACTTCCCCATACTCGTGTGTGGCCTTCATCGTTTCGGGAAAAATCATCCATGATATTTGCCCTGGATATCCTGCAGGCTACATTTCCAAGATAAAGTGTCATCCTGTCTTCCAAATCTATCTGATATACTTTCTTATTCTTATAATATACACCATTCCTGGAACCGCAGTCTTTTAGAAAAAAACCTTTTTCATCACTGGCAATAACCGCATGCTTTTCTGACACATAGGAACTCCTGATTCTCAGGTCACACATCCTCCCCCTTCCTATATAGAACCCTTTCGTTCCCACATCACCGATTTCCTTTCGCTTTACCACATTTCCCTTCGAATCCAACACTTCTATTTTCCAGAACCCCATAATGTGTGTCTCCATCATTCTGTCTTTTACTTCCTGAAACTCCTCCCCGAGCTCTCCCATCTCCGGCGGAATTTTTCCCAGCCCACCGCATACCCGGGTGATCACAAAAATAATCACTCCCAATATTAAAATAACGGTTATCTGACCTAATAAACTTGACATGCTCCTTACCTCCTGTGTGGATTATTTTTTAACTATCCTCATTATATCTCTTTTGATTACAGGACTTTATTTATAAATAACCACCTAAAAAAAGAGGCGCCCCCCGGCAGCCTCTTTTCCGTGATTGTTCCTTAATTTTTTTTATTTAACTCCCTGATTTCCTCCATCTTTTCCTTCATTTCCTCTTCGCTCCAAAAGGGAAGCTGCATATAAGAAGCCTCTTTGTGTTTCTCTTCAAATGCTTTGGAGTAATTTGCCTGCTGCTCCACAGGCACTCCCACAAACCAAAGCCCCTTTGTATAAGAGGATTCCATGATCGCTGAGTAATCCAGATCCTCTGTATAACTGATAATTACTCTGTCCTGACTGCTATTCACCTTTTGAAGACTGGTGAGGGGAGTATAGTCAGCTATTGGATTGCCCTGAAGGGCAAGCACTTTATACTCGATGCCTGCAGGAAGCCCGGAAATATCCGTTATCCGGTTCTGATCCAGCAGAAGCCCCTCCACGTCTGTTCCAAGTGCGCTCAAAACCGTAATATCCTGTATCCGATTTCCTCCCAAATCCATATAAGACAGTTCCTTGCTGTCCTTCACCGCTGTGATATCTTCTATCTGATTTCCCCGGACAGACAGTATCTTCAGATTCCATTTCTTCTCAAGCCCTGCAAGGGACGAAAGCTGATTGTTATCTGCCCTTATTTCGGACAGCTTCTGACATCCTGCCAAAGGTTCCAAAGTCGTAATCTGATTATCCGAAATTCTCAGGGTCATAAGCTCAGTAAAGGAATTATCTAAGGCGGAGATATCCGCAATCCGGTTTTTTTCCAGATTCAAATATTCTAACTTACTGCAGCTTCTGATCGGGCTGATATCCGTAATCCGGTTCCTGTCAAGTTCCAGGCTCACAAGTCTTGTCATTTCCAAAAGGACGGAAACATCCTGAATCTGGTTTTCCCCTAAATCCAGCAGCCGCAATTCCCTGCATCCGTTCAATGGTGACATATCCGAGACCTGATTGCCTCTAAGCCGCACTGAGCTGAGGTCCTGACAGAACGTCAAAGGGGTAATGTCTGTAATTCCGGCCTGGCCTGTTTCTTCTGTCCGGCTTACATTTAATTCTTTTAATTTTCCACATGCCTCCAATGCTGACAGATCATCTATGCCTGAGTTTTCTCCGCTAAACCTGGTAAGATTCGTACAATATCCTATGAAGGACCAGTCACACCCCTGTATAAATGTATTGTCCAGCTCCAGAGTGCGAAGATTTCCCATCCCTTTCAAAAATTCCAGGGTACGAATCCCCTTTGTATCGGACAAAACCAATGTATCCAGGCCGGTAAATCCCGCAAGAGAAGCGCCAACCTCCGATAAATCAGCATAATTTATCCTTAATTTTTCAATCTGAGGATAACTGCCGTCCGCAAATATCTGCCCGTTAAGACTCTGAAAATTTTCCCGGTCTCCGATTATCTCCAGATATTTCAGATTCTCCAGCTTCTCCAGGGGTTTCAGCGAAGTAAATCCGATACAGTCTCTGATCCGGATCTGCTCCAGATTCTCCATAGCAGCCATCCCTTGGATTGCCTGATCATCCAGCCTGCAGGATTCAAGATACAGAGATGTCCTTTTCTTGTCTTTTCCCACTTGTTTCAGTATCTCCGGTGTTACTGTCATATCCCGTATGAGAGATGACATATCTGTATACTTATAAGGATTGGCTCTCCACGCAGTGATAATACTGATCAGTATTATAAATAGTATAAGCCCTGCTGTTCCCATTAAAAGAAATTTCTTATTTCTAAATATTCCTGTTTTCTCTCTTTTTTCCTTTCTTTTTACTTCGTATACTTTAGTATCCGCTTCTGAGCTCTCTTCGTTTTTTGCTTCTATGACCTCTGCTTCTGCACTCTTTTCTTTCTCATTCTCCCATCCCTCTCCCCCTACTGTAGCCAGGTCTTCTGAAAAGTTCTCCGCTCCTCTTTCCCCGGCAGTTCTTTCCTGTTCCCCCAAAGCAGTTTGTATTTTGTCAAGCAGTTCCTCCATGGACTGTATACGGTCCTCCCTGCGGACTGCCATTCCTTTCATCAGCACCTCTTCCAGTGCGGGAGCAATCTCCACGCCAAGGTCAGAAGGCCTGGAAATCCGGTCCTCGTGCAAGCGCTGCAGGCTGTATTGGGGGGTAACCCCGGTTATGCATTTATAGATTGTGGCACACATTGCATATACATCGGTCCATGGTCCCTGATCGTGACCACCTCTGCACTGCTCTTCCGGAGCATAACCCGGTTTATAAATGATACTGAGCGTCCCCTCTGCATTTTCCACATCCCTGGCCGCCCCAAAGTCCAGCAGTTTTATCTCATTTCCTTCCAGCACCATAATATTGTCCGGACTGATATCCCTGTGTATCAATCCTTTTTTGTGAATCTTCTCCAAAACCCGCATTACCGGTTTCATGTAATCAAGAGCCAGAAAAACGGGCAGCCTTCCGTACTTTTCTATATATTTTTCTAAGGTAATACCATCCAGATACTCCATGACAATATAGACTGTCTGATTGGCTTCAAAATAATCTCTTACATTTACAATACCCGGATTACCGGCAAGCCTGGCCATGGTTCTGGCTTCCTCCAAAAATCTCTGTTTCTCTTTTTCCGAAACATAACTCTGCTTTTTATATTCTTTGACTGCTACCGGCATCTTCAGAACCAAATCCTGCGCCAGATATGTAGTCCCAAAACCACCGGAGCCGATCACTTTCTGAATCTCATATTTTTCATTCACAACGGTTCCCAATGGCAATCTTCCCAGTATAGCTTCATCCAACACTTTTTCCCCCTCACACTGTCTCAACGTGCAATGTTCTATGGTACATCTAAAACTTTTTTTAATCATACTATATTTTTCACGCCTGTTCCATATATTTCTATTATCTGCTATACAATTTATCATACATATTCATGACCGCTCCTTTTAATTGGATTCCGTATCCGCTCTCCTCCAGTTTACAGGCAGCCACCACATAATCCTCATTGAATGTGACCAGATAGCACTTGTTTTTATCACCGGCCACTTCTGCCGTCCCGCTCTTTGCACAAATTCCGTATTCTGTCATTCCGTAATACTGACCTGCTGTTACCTGCATAAGATTTTTTAATGTTTCAGCGTTTTCTTTACGAAGGGGAATCGCCAGTTCTTCTTCCTTTCCCTTATACAGTGTCTTTCCGTCCAGAGTAATCTCGTCAACCAGGTAGGGGCGCAGCATGACGCCTCCGTTTCCAATACTCTGGGCTATCATTGCCAGATGAAGAGGCGTCACCAGAGTTTTTCCCTGACCGTAACCGGTATCTGCGATCAGGGCCTCACTGTAATCCCCCATATCCAGATGTGATTCCAGTGTAGTAAAATCCAGTTCTATATCCTGCCCGATCAGATACTGAGACGCTTTCCTCTCCAAAGTGCTTCCCCCAATCCTGAGAGCCATAGTGCCGAAATATACATTTGAGGAATTACCTAAAGCTTCCTGCAATGCAATGGTACCAAAAGCCGCATTTCCACTGTTTTTCACCACATGACCTCCAAGGACCGTATTTCCCTTATCTTCTATGATATCTTTTTCAAGCCCTTGCTCTAAAAGGGCAGCAGCGGTAACCATTTTAAACGTACTCCCCGGTTCTGCTGCATCCTTAAACCCATTTGGGAGGAAAAACCCCTCCGTCTGATTCCACTCCTCCATGTGGTCAGCAATCTGATTCGCATTAAATTCTACTGTTTTTGAGGAAGCTAAAGCAAGTATTCTGCCGGTACGGATATCCAGAACTATCATAGAACCTTCCATCCCTTCAATGAGGCTGTATGCCTTTTCCTGAATCTGATGGTTTAAGGTAAGTGTTATATCTGCTCCCTTTTTATTTTCCCCCTGCATATAAAGATAGCTCTCATATCTTCCCCGCAGCCCATATTTGCCATAAACCGGATCATTATACCCAAGAAGCCAGGAGTAAGATTCCGGATAAAACAAAGTACCGCTTTTCCCCGGCTCTGTTCCCTGGGAAAGAATAGTTTTGCTGCTATCCCAAATCGCACCTTCTATGGTCTCCTGACGATACATATTTTTTAATGTACTCTTCTTTAGTTCATCTGTGCCGGTGTTGAGCCCTTTAACTGCAGAGGTTCTTCCCATAAGAAAATAGCAGAATACCACCACCAAGGCCAGGATAACTGCCAGCAATACTTTAGTTCTCTCTAATAACTTTTTCTTCTCCATATCTTTCCCTCTCCTCTTTTCCATTTGCTTTTCTTCCAAAGTTTCTGTGGTCTGTACTGCCACACCCCAGGTACAAAATCAGCGCTGCCATCATAAATGCGGCCATAAGTGCTGTTCCCCCATTACTGACAAATGCAATCGGAACTCCTGTCATCAGGAAGAAACCTGTGGAGCCCAGAATCATGAGCATAGATTCTGCAAACAAATAATAGACACATCCAACCACAATACCGGTATTTTTCCCTGATTCTGCCCCCAGATAAAGTTTAATACCTTCCACCAACAATGCCAAAAACAACAAAACCATAAGAATTCCAACTGCCAGCCCCATATGCAGCAATATGGATGTAAAAATGTAATCAGAATCCTCCACAGGTATCTTAACCGGATAGTCACTGCCAAACCAACCGCCCAGAGCCATGGCTTCTCTGGCTTTCATTCCCTGGTATCCGGTCCCCAGAGGATCATTCTCCGGATGCAGCCATATGGTAATTCTGGACTGGATTTTTATGACCATGCTACAGCACTTTTGTAAAAACGCAGAGATATCTGCCCTGCCATTGGCATACCAGAGAATCCCTGCACCAATACCTGCTCCTGTAATTCCCACACCTGCAAAAGAAACCAAAAGACCCAATAAAAAACGCCACGATTTTAAAAACAAAATGCAATAAACACCATAAACCAGAAGCATGAGAAGAAAAGATCCCATCTCGCTGATACCTACGGAAAATAATAAATTGATGCCCAGATATCCTCCCGAGACCAGCAGTTTCATCCAGTCTTTCCACTCCATACAACAGAAAATCATTGTATTCACATACACAAACAGTATTTTTATAAATTCTGTTGGCTGGATGGAAAACGCTCCAAATGTAATCCATGCCCGCGTTCCCTGGGCATCTGTTCCCAAAATCAGCAGTACAAGATAAATCATCACTGTGGCAAGCACAGCAGACACAAGTATTTTTTCAGGTTTCCAGATACTGAGCCATTTGTAATGGGTAAATATCATAATTCCTGCTGCCGCCACTGATGCAAGAAATATAATCTGTTCTTTTACCGCATAAGATGAAGATTCATTCTGGATGATACACTGCATGGCAATTCCCATATACAGCAGTAAAATGCAGAAAACAGGAAATTTGAAACTTGTTTTATGATAAAATGAAAATATAAGGGCAAGAGCTGTCACTGCCAGCATAGGCAGAAACAACGCCAGATAATGCTCCAGGCTTCCTCCTCTTGCTTTCACAAAAAAAACCGTTACCGTTTCTGCGCCTAACAGGGACAGCATTATTCTGCTAAATGCTGGATTTCTTACTGCGGATTCTATTTTTCTTCTCATATTGCAACCTCCCGGCCTCATTGCCTGTGTTTTCATTTCCTTTATATTTATTATATATAATTTATTTTGAGGTTCTGTTTTTATTTGACCACTTTACCCGGCGCATGTTTATGCACTGTACTCTGAATAGGTACGGAACAGGGGGAAGGAAATTTTTACACAACAAAAAAACCCGCAGAACCTAAGTTCTACGGGCATCTTATGCTCGGATACAATATGCCATATGGTACTCTATGTGATAAAATGTCAGTAAATTCTTTTAAACATTTTTTTTGCTGTATTCTTTCTGATCATCTTTCTGATAAGCAGTATGAGCAAAAAATAAACTGCACATACTATAATCCCCGCAACACAACTCCATGACGCCAATACATACCAAAGACTTTTTACTCTTTGAATTTGATAATTGGCTATCTCTCCCCGTTCGAGAACCGTAAGCCCTAATACAGCAATTGGGAAACATGCACCCAAAATAAAAGCTATAATTGCCCCCAAAGCCGTCAGCGCTTTTTGATAAAATCTAACTTTTTTTAAAGGATTATTTTTTAATTCAACATCAGAAGTTTGAACATCTATCTGCATTTTCATATCATCCATCTTTTTTTTACAATCTTTGCATTGGCTTAAATGTCTATCAATATCCTTTTTCGTTTGTTCCGATAATATATCATCCTGATACAGCGGTAATAGATCCGAAATAATATAACATGGAAGCTCTTTATTCATCTTTCAAAATCTCCTTTACAATTTTTTGTTTTCCCCTAAAGAAAGTGACCCTTGTCCAGTTTTCTGTTTTGCCTATAATCTCTCCGATTTCAGCAAAAGATAAATTGCTGATCAACCTCAGATACATGACTTCACGTACCGGCTCATTCAAATCATGTATCAACTGTAAAATCTCTTTTTGTTCCCATTGAACATTTATATCTTTTTTATCTTCTATTTCCAGGATATCATCCTCTATGGATAAAATCTCCTGATGTTTTCTTACATATTTCAGCCAAACATTTTTAGCGATTCCACACAACCATGTCAATATGGAGCTATTCCCCTTAAACCGGTCAATACATTGAACAGCTTGAAAAAAAGTCTCCTGCGTAAGCTCTTCTGCAAGATGTTCATTATTTGTCTTACTCAATAAAAACAAAAATACTTTTTTTGAATACATCTCGTATATTTCTTCTATCGACTGCACGTTTACCCTCCCCTCCTTCTATTCGTTAGTACCAAATTCTCCTATTTTGTTACAACCTTATATTATATTTTTACACAACAGAAAAACCCCGGAAACCTTACGGTTCCGGGGCATCTTATGCTTGGACACAATGTACCATAGATACGAATCTATATTTAGATTATATTACTCGATGATTGCAGCAACATGGCCTGAACCAACAGTACGTCCGCCTTCACATTTTAATCTGACCCAAAACGCGGACCTTTAAGGACAGTTTTTATCCTAATTGCCGCTATTACCGCTATTTTTACAAATTATAATGTGCCACCGCAATTTTTTTAGAACCATATTAGAACCACGGCTTATATCACTATACCTCTGTTCTGCTCCAGATAGATCCTTACACTAACCACAATGTCCTCAGCAGAATGTAATTGCTCCGCAGTCTCATCTAATGAAGCAATGTAGAAATCATCATAATCGCTGGCTTCTCTTTTCCGTTTTAGGCGCCCCAGCTTTCTCCCAATCTCTCTAGGAAAAATATCTGTAGCCACAAAATACTGATTAAAATATGCAACCGCATCTTTGTGTCTTTTAAAATCAACCTCCCCCAAAGCTAATACTGCCTTTATTGCATAAAATGCAGCATAATAGCCCCGATTAATAGCATCCTTATAATGTCGGTTTTCCATACACAATTTTGCCGTTTCTAAAGTCTCCAACGCGGTCCGATACCTATATATGCATAAATCTTCCGCTTTGCTATCCATTTATCACTACCCCTTCATCTCTTACATTTCTGTAGAAAGGCAAAGTGTCCACCCAATATTCATACTGTGCTTCATTCTTTATTATCGGAGAAATATCTATGCCCGTCTCGATTTCTATTTCAAAGGCTATATCATACACATCATTTTCAATCCGCTTAATTTCCGAATCACTCATTTTAACCAATATCATTAAATCCACATCGGAAAAATCATGATTATCCCCCCGAGCATAGGAACCATAAAGAATCACCTTCGATAAGCTGCTGCCCAACAGCTTTCTCAACTGCAAAGAAAACTTATATACTACATTCCTTACATCATCTGGCATATCACATCCTCCTTTCATTTTTATTATATCCCATCCAATTTCCTTTGTATACAAGAATATATGATCATCTTACTAATGCCGCTTGTCCAACAATAACAATTTGCCATTAAAACATGCTGAATCCACATCAGCTATCAAAAATAGAACCAAAACAGAACCACGCCTTACGTTCTGTCGCCCACACACTGCTCTGCTGCAAACACTGAGTGCCGAATCTTTTATTCTTTTACACAACAGAAAAACCCCGGAAACCTTACGGTTCCGGGGCATCTTATGCTTGGACACAATGTACCATACGGTACGAATCTATATTTAGATTTAATTACTCGATGATTGTAGCAACACGGCCTGAACCAACAGTACGTCCACCTTCACGGATAGCGAAAGTAAGACCCTGGCTCATAGCGATCGGGTGGATCAGCTCGATTGTCATCTCTACGTTATCACCAGGCATGCACATCTCTGTGCCTTCCGGTAAGTTGCAGACACCTGTAACGTCTGTTGTTCTGAAGTAGAACTGCGGACGATAGTTGTTGAAGAACGGTGTATGACGGCCACCCTCGTCTTTTGTCAGAACGTAAACCTGAGCTGTGAATTTTGTATGGCAGGTGATGGAACCTGGTTTAGCCAGAACCTGTCCTCTTTCGATCTCGTTTCTCTGAACACCACGAAGCAGTGCACCGATGTTATCACCAGCCTGAGCCTCGTCTAACAGTTTACGGAACATCTCGATACCTGTTACAACTACTTTACGTGTCTCTTCTTTCAGACCAACGATCTCAACTTCTTCAGATACGTGAAGAACACCAGCCTCTACTCTACCGGTAGCAACTGTACCACGACCTGTGATAGAGAATACGTCCTCTACAGGCATGATGAACGGTTTGTCTGTGTCACGCTGAGGATCCGGAATCCAGCTATCAACTGCAGCCATCAGTTCCATGATCTTGTCGCCCCACTCGCTGCTGGGATCTTCCAGAGCTTTCAGAGCAGAACCCTGGATGATCGGTGTGTCATCGCCCGGGAAGTCATACTCGCTTAACAGCTCACGGATCTCCATGTCAACCAGCTCAAGCAGCTCTTCATCGTCAACCATATCACATTTGTTCATGAATACAACGATGTAAGGAACGCCTACCTGACGGGACAGAAGGATATGCTCTTTTGTCTGAGCCATAACACCATCAGTTGCAGCAACAACCAGGATAGCGCCATCCATCTGAGCAGCACCAGTGATCATGTTTTTAACGTAGTCAGCATGGCCTGGGCAGTCAACGTGTGCGTAATGTCTGTTTTCTGTTTCATATTCAACGTGAGCAGTAGAGATTGTGATACCACGTTCTCTCTCCTCCGGAGCTTTATCGATATTAGCGAAATCTACTGCTGCGTTACCTGCAACTCTCTCAGAAAGAGTTTTTGTGATAGCAGCTGTCAGAGTTGTTTTACCATGGTCAACGTGTCCGATGGTACCAATGTTACAATGCGGTTTGCTTCTTTCAAATTTAGCTTTTGCCATTTTGAATTTCCTCCTTATTCACATGCGCCCCGTCTGGGCAATTTTATTATTTTTTTGTTGCCTCATAACGAGGCGGTTGGAATATCAATATATTCAACCTGCTATCCTTGATTATATTGCAAATCAAGGATATTTGCAAGTTTTTAATTATTATTTTCCTGTTTTTACTGAAAGTACTTTTTCCTGTACGGATTTCGGAACCGGCTCGTATTTCTCGAAGAACATGGAGTAGTTACCACGGCCCTGTGTTCTGGAACGCAGGTCTGTTGCGTAACCGAACATCTCAGCCAGAGGAACGAATCCGCGGATCATCTTGCCTCCGCCGATATCATCCATACCCTCGATACGTCCACGACGGGAGTTGATATCACCGATAACATCACCCATGTAGTCTTCCGGAGTAGTAACCTCTACACGCATGATAGGCTCCAGGAGAACCGGTGCTGCCTTCGCCATAGCTTCCTTGAATGCAAGAGAACCTGCAATGTGGAATGCCATCTCGGAGGAGTCGACCTCATGGTAAGAACCATCATATACGTTTGCGTGGATACCAACAACCGGGAATCCTCCCAGGATACCAGCCTTCATAGCTTCCTCGATACCTTCGCCGACAGCCGGGATGTATTCCTTAGGAATAGCACCACCAACAACTGTGGATTCAAACTTGAACAGTTCTTCACCATTGGCATCCATAGGCTCGAATTTAACTTTACAGTGACCGTACTGTCCACGACCACCGGACTGTTTTGCGTACTTGCTGTCAACATCAGCGTTCTTGGTAAAGGTCTCTTTGTAAGCAACCTGAGGAGCACCAACGTTAGCTTCTACCTTGAATTCACGAAGCAGACGGTCAACGATGATCTCCAGATGCAGCTCACCCATACCGGCGATGATTGTCTGACCTGTTTCTTTATCTGTATGCGCACGGAAGGTCGGGTCTTCTTCGGCAAGTTTTGCCAGAGCCTCACCCAGTTTGCCCTGTCCTGCTTTTGTCTTAGGCTCAATAGCCAGCTCGATAACAGGTTCCGGGAACTCCATGGATTCCAGGATTACCGGATGCTGGTCATCACAGATTGTATCACCTGTTGTGGTGAATTTGAATCCGATGGCAGCAGCGATATCGCCGGCGTAAACCTTATCCAGTTCCTGTCTCTTGTTAGCATGCATCTGCAGGATACGTCCAACACGCTCTTTTTTGCCTTTTGTTGCATTCAGCACATAAGAACCGGAGTTCATGGTACCGGAGTAAACTCTGAAGAATGCCAGCTTACCAACGAACGGGTCAGTCATGATCTTGAATGCCAGTGCTGCGAACGGTTCGTCGTCAGAAGAATGCTTCTCAACTTCGTTTCCGTCCATATCCTGACCTTTGATAGCCGGGATATCTGTAGGAGCAGGCATATATTCCAGAATGGCATCCAGTAATTTCTGAACACCTTTGTTTCTGTAAGCAGTACCACAGCATACAGGAATGGCTGCACATTCGCAGGTTCCTTTTCTCAGGGCTGCTTTCAGAGCTTCAACAGAAGGTTCTTCACCTTCCAAATATTCCATCATTAAGTCATCATCTAACTCGCAGATCTTCTCAACTAACTCTGTGTGATACAGTTCTGCGTCATCAGCCATATCCTCCGGGATATCTGTGATGGAAATGTCCTCGCCTTTTTCATCATTGTAGATGTAGGCTTTCATTTCAAACAGGTCGATGATTCCTTTGAATTCATCCTCTTTACCGATTGGGAGCTGAAGACAAATTGCATTTTTACCTAAACGAGTCTTAATCTGTTCTACGGCACCATAGAAATCTGCACCCAGGATATCCATCTTATTGATGAATGCCATACGTGGTACATTGTAGGTATCTGCCTGACGCCATACATTTTCAGACTGAGGCTCAACGCCGCCTTTTGCACAGAATACACCAACAGCACCGTCAAGTACACGTAAGGAACGCTCTACCTCTACGGTAAAGTCAACGTGACCTGGGGTATCGATGATATTGATACGATGTTCCAGTGCGCCTGGTTTGCTTTTACAGTTTTCCTGTAAAGTCCAGTGACAGGTGGTAGCGGCGGAAGTAATTGTGATACCTCTCTCCTGTTCCTGCTCCATCCAGTCCATGGTAGCAGTTCCTTCGTGAGTATCACCAATTTTATAATTAACACCAGTATAGTATAAGATACGCTCTGTAAGAGTGGTCTTACCGGCATCGATGTGAGCCATAATACCAATGTTTCTGGTTCTATCTAACGGATATTCTCTTCCAGCCAATGGATTTTCCTCCTCTAGAATCGATAGTGAGCAAATGCTTTATTTGCCTCAGCCATCTTATGCATGTCTTCTTTCTTCTTAACAGATGCACCTGTGTTATTCATAGCATCTAATAACTCATTAGCCAGTCTGTCCTCCATTGTCTTCTCTCCTCTTTTACGAGAATACAGAGTTAACCAACGAAGAGCTAATGCCTGACGTCTTTCCGGTCTAACCTCGATCGGCACCTGATAGGTAGCACCACCGATACGTCTGGCTTTTACTTCCAGAACCGGCATGATGTTGTTCATTGCTTCTTCAAAAACTTCGATTGCCGGTTTGCCGGCCTTTTCCTCCATTTTAGCGAACGCACCGTATACGATCTTCTGAGCTACACCCTTCTTACCATCTAACATAATGTTATTGACAAGTTTGGTAACCACTTTATTTCCGTATAACGGATCTGCTAAAACGTCTCTTTTTTGAGTATGTCCTTTACGTGGCACGTTACTTCCCTCCTTAATCATTATCAAAATTCGGACAACGGTCATTGCCCTTAACGATTAGATCATCGGTACTCACACAACTATTTTGTATGTCCGTACTCGGTAAATCCTATATAGAAACCCGCAGCCACAACCTGGGTCTATGGAATCCCGGTACAAAATCAGTCTTAATAGTTATATCTGTGACTTCAAATGATTCTAATTAATTATTTTTTCGGTCTCTTAGCGCCGTATTTAGAACGGGCCTGACGTCTGTTAGCAACGCCTGCTGTATCAAGTGTACCACGGATGATGTGGTATCTTGTACCTGGTAAGTCTTTTACCCTGCCGCCACGGATAAGAACAACACTATGTTCCTGAAGGTTATGTCCTTCACCTGGAATGTAGCTTGTTACCTCGATTCCGTTGGAAAGACGAACTCTGGCGATTTTTCTAAGAGCAGAGTTAGGCTTTTTCGGTGTAGCAGTTTTAACCGCTGTACACACACCCCTCTTCTGCGGAGAAGACATATCTGTGGTCTTCTTCTGTAAAGAGTTAAAACTCTTCTGAAGCGCCGGAGCTGTGGACTTCTTTACGGAAGTCTGACGTCCTTTTCTTACTAACTGATTGAATGTTGGCATTCCATTTCACCTCCTGTATTATTTCTCTTCTATATTATTATAGAAGAAATGAGTGGCTGCCAGTTATTCATTATCATGAATAAATGATTTTACGCGCAAAAAAACTGCGTCTCCATGCACGCTCTCTCATTATATCCATGGAAAATCGTGCTGTCAAGGAAATTTTTCAAAAAAATACAATTTTACGGGTATTTCTTCATTTTCAAACGCAGAATGCGCTCCACAGAGGCGTCGATTCTCGCTTCGCTCAAATCTCCCTCCTCCACGGCATCCAGCACACCATGGTAGGCGGCCCTGAAATCATCCGGCATCAAAAGCATGTCCGCACCGGCCAGAAGCGCTTTCACAGAAGCTTCAGCCGGACTGTACACCCCGGATACCGCCTTCATATTCAGGGCATCCGTGATAATAAGGCCGTCATATCCGTACTTGTCCCTGAGAAGTCCTGTCAGAACCTGCTCTGAGAGTGACGCGGGCGTATCATCCCCCAGGGATTTCGGTATGGAGATATGCCCTGCCATGATGAAATCAGGCTCTGCCTTGATTCCTTCCTGAAAAGGAACCAGTTCTTCTGCCTCCATCTCCTCCAGGGTCTTGTCCGTGTAAGCCCGCCCTTCATGGCTGTCCTCCACAGTGCCCCCATGCCCCGGAAAATGCTTCAGGCAGGCGGAGACTCCATTGTCCTGCAGCCCCTTAACCACCTGTGACGCCATAGCACCAACCAGACGGGGGTCTTCCCCAAAGGAACGGTTCCCTATAACAGTATTGCCAGAATTGGTAATTACATCCGCATCAGGAGCAAAATCTATATTAAATCCTAATTCTTTCAAATAGGATGCTAAGTTTTTTCCCACATCGTAGGCACGGGAAGTATCCTTACTGTCCCCTATGGCCCGCATACTCTCATATCTGGTGACAGAGAAATTTTTGTTTCCCGCTACCCGGGACACTTCTCCGCCCTCCTCATCCACCCCCAGAAATACCGGAACCCCCGCAATCTCCTCCGCGTAGCTCTGGGTCTTTGACAGCATTTCCTTCAACTGATCCGGTCCCTGGATATTACGGGAAAAATATACGATCCCGCCCACAGGGTACTGCTCATAGGCTTTCTTTGTATCCTCACCGGCAACGGTAGCCGCATCCACCTGGGTGATGTCCTCAGGTGTGACAAAGAAAAGCTGCGCTGCCTTCTCCTCAAGGCTCATGCTCTTCACTTTATCCTTAACCTCACGGGAGATATCAGGTGATACATAGACCTGGGCCGGCCCTGTATCCGTCTCTTTGGGGTTCTCCTGTATCGTATCTGCCGCGTTTACAGACTCTTCCTCCTTTTCCCCGCTTTGGGTATGGGAGGCAGATGCTGTCTCTGTTCTCTGGTTTCCTGACTTTAAGGTAATGACGATCAAGACAATGGATAAAACGACGATGATGACTCCCATGGGAACCAGCATCCATAAAGGTGACTTTCTTTTTTTGTTCATACTTGTCCTCCTTTAAAAGACTGCATAACCTGAATATACAAAACCGCTCCTCCGGTCATTTTCCGGAAAAGCGGTCTTTTGTATGTTATAGCATTATTCTTCTGTCAGTTCGGCTTCCTCTTCCTCCTCGGAAAGTTCCACCTCATCAACCTCATCTGTCAGCTGAACAGCTTCCTCTTCATCCTCCGCCGGAAGTTCTTCCAGGGCTTCAGCAAGTTCAAGTTCATCCTCGTACTCCTCTTCATCCTCAGCCAGATCTGTATCCAGCTTAATGTTGGAGTAGCACTTCATGCCTGTTCCTGCAGGAATCAGTTTACCGATGATTACGTTCTCCTTCAGACCGATCAGCGGGTCGATCTTGCCCTTGATGGCAGCTTCTGTCAGAACCTTTGTGGTCTCCTGGAAGGAAGCTGCGGACAGGAAGGAGTTGGTCGCCAGGGATGCCTTGGTGATACCAAGCATAACCTGTTTTCCATCTGCCGGCTCTTTGCCCTCTTTGATCAGTCTCTCGTTCTCTTCCTCATAGTCCAGAACGTCAACCAGGGTTCCCGGCAGGAATTCTGTATCTCCGTTGTCCTCGATGCGGATCTTCTTCAGCATCTGGCGGACAATAACTTCAATATGCTTATCGTTGATCTCAACACCCTGCAGACGGTATACACGCTGTACTTCCTGGATCATATAATCCTGAACAGCGCGGACGCCCTTGATCTTCAGAATGTCATGAGGATTGACACTACCTTCTGTCAGCTCATCACCGGCCTCCAGATACTGTCCGTCCTGAACCTTGATACGGGAACCGTAAGGGATCAGGTAAGTCTTGGAGTTGCCGTCCTCATTGTCTGTGACGATGATCTCACGTTTCTTCTTTGTATCCTTCAGTGTGGCGACACCTTTGATCTCTGTGATGATGGCAAGACCTTTCGGCTTCCTTGCCTCAAAAAGCTCCTCCACACGGGGAAGACCCTGTGTGATATCGCCGCCGGCAACACCACCGGTATGGAAGGTACGCATGGTAAGCTGTGTACCTGGTTCACCGATAGACTGGGCTGCAATGATACCTACGGACTCACCCACCTGTACCGGCTCACCGGTTGCCATGTTGGCACCATAACACTTGGCGCAGACACCGATGTGGCATTTACATGTGAGGATCGTACGGATCTTAACGGAATCATATGGTTTCCCATTCTCTTTTACCCCTTCTTTTACCACACGTGCGGCACGTTTCGGAGTAATCATATGGTTTGCTTTGACGATCACTTCGCCTTTGGCGTTCTTGATGGTCTCGCAGGAGAAACGTCCTGTAATACGCTCCTGAAGGCTTTCAATCTCTTCCCTTCCGTCCATGAAGGCTTTCACCCACATACCCGGAATCTCGCCTTTGTCTTCACAGCAGTCCACCTGACGGACGATCAGATCCTGGGAAACGTCAACCAGACGTCTTGTCAGGTAACCGGAGTCAGCGGTACGCAGAGCTGTATCGGACAGACCTTTACGAGCACCATGGGCGGACATGAAGTATTCCAGTACGTCCAGACCTTCACGGAAATTGGACTTGATGGGCAGCTCGATGGTGTGACCTGTTGTATCGGCCATCAGACCACGCATACCGGCAAGCTGTTTGATCTGCTTATCAGAACCACGGGCACCGGAGTCAGCCATCATGAAGATGTTGTTGTACTTATCAAGTCCTGTCAGCAGGGCTTTGGTAAGCTCATCGTCAGTCTTCTTCCATGTCTCAACGACTTCTTTATATCTCTCTTCTTCCGTGATAAGACCACGTTTGAAGTTCTTGGTGATAAGGTCAACCGTATCCTGTGCCTTCTGGATCATCTCAGGTTTCTGAGGCGGCACAGTCATGTCGGAGATAGATACGGTCATGGCAGCTCTGGTTGAGTATTTGTATCCTGTGGCTTTGATCTTATCCAGCACCTCTGCGGTTCTGGTAGCGCCATGGGTATTGATTACTTTCTCCAGAATCTGTTTGAGCTGTTTCTTGCCTACCAGGAAGTCAACCTCCAGCTTCAGCTCATTGCCCGGAACGGAACGGTCCACAAAACCTAAATCCTGCGGAATGATCTCATTGAACAGGAAACGTCCCAGTGTGGAATCCACAATGTCTTCCAATACTGTGCCATCCGGCTGAGTCTTGCTGCAGAGTACATGGATTCTGGTCTGCAGTGTGATATATCCGTTCTCATAAGCCAGAATGGCTTCGTTTACACTCTTGAAATACTTGCCTTCACCCTTAACGCCCGGTCTCTCCTGTGTCAGATAGTAGATACCGAGAACCATATCCTGTGAAGGAACAGCCACCGGACCACCGTCAGACGGTTTCAGCAGGTTGTTCGGAGACAGAAGCAGGAAACGGCACTCTGCCTGCGCCTCAACGGACAGAGGAAGATGAACCGCCATCTGGTCACCATCGAAGTCGGCGTTGAACGCGGTACATACAAGGGGATGCAGCTTGATTGCTTTACCCTCAACCAGAATAGGCTCAAATGCCTGGATACCCAGACGATGCAGGGTAGGAGCACGGTTTAACATGACCGGATGCTCTTTGATGACATCTTCCAGTACATCCCATACTTCCGGTTCCAGCTTCTCCACCATCTTCTTGGCATTCTTAATGTTATGAGCAGTACCGTTGCTTACCAGCTCTTTCATAACGAAGGGCTTGAACAGCTCAATTGCCATCTCTTTCGGCAGACCGCACTGGAAGATCTTCAGTTCAGGTCCAACTACAATAACGGAACGGCCTGAGTAGTCAACTCGTTTACCCAGAAGGTTCTGACGGAAACGTCCTGATTTACCTTTCAGCATATCGGAAAGGGATTTCAGTGCACGGTTACCCGGTCCTGTGACCGGACGGCCGCGGCGTCCGTTGTCGATCAGGGCATCGACAGCTTCCTGAAGCATTCTCTTTTCATTGCGGACAATGATATCAGGAGCGCCCAGTTCAAGCAGTCTCTTCAGACGGTTATTTCTGTTGATGATCCTTCTATATAAATCATTTAAGTCAGATGTTGCGAAACGTCCGCCGTCTAACTGAACCATAGGACGAAGGTCCGGCGGAATGACAGGTACCACTGTCATGATCATCCACTCCGGACGGTTTCCGGATTCACGGAAGGCTTCCACAACCTCAAGACGTTTTACAATACGAGCACGCTTCTGTCCTGTGGAATCCTTGAGGCCGGCTTTCAGCTCCTTGGATTCTCTTTCCAGGTCAATGGCTTCCAGCAGTTCCATAATGGACTCCGCGCCCATTCCTACGCGGAACGCACCGTCGCCGTATTTTTCTCTGGCATCCTGGAACTCTTTCTCTGTCAGTACCTGTTTGTACTGCAGCTCCGTGGTGCCTGCATCCAGAACAATATAGTTGGCAAAGTACAGAACTTTCTCCAGGGACCTTGGGGAAAGATCCAGGATCAGTCCCATTCTGGACGGGATACCCTTGAAGTACCAGATGTGGGAGACCGGTGCTGCCAGTTCAATATGGCCCATACGCTCCCTGCGGACACTGGCTTTTGTTACTTCAACGCCGCATCGGTCGCAGACAACGCCTTTATAACGGATCTTCTTGTATTTACCGCAGTGACATTCCCAGTCCTTGCTCGGTCCGAAAATCCTCTCGCAGAACAGGCCGTCTTTTTCCGGTTTCAGGGTTCTATAGTTAATGGTTTCCGGTTTTTTAACCTCGCCTCTGGACCAGTCCCGGATTTTCTCCGGGGACGCCAATCCGATTTTGATGGCATCAAAGGTCATTGGCTGATATGCCTCTTTATTTGCTGTTTCTGGCATTGTGGACTCCTTTCCTTACTCCTCGACAAGAGTATCATCATCTAAGCTCAAGAATGCTTCTTCATCCTCTTCCGGCTCATCCTCCACGTCTACTAATTCTTCACCCTCGAATTCCTGTTTTGAGAATCCGTAGTCTCCGTAATCTTCTTCGCCGCGGTGTTTGGAATCACCTTCAATGATGGAGCGCATATCTGTCTCGCCATAGTCGATATTCTCCATGATTTCCACTTCTGTCATGTCTTCTCTGAGGACTCTGACATCCAGACCCAAGGACTGCAGCTCCTTCAAAAGTACCTTGAAGGACTCCGGAATACCAGGCTCCGGAATATTGTCGCCCTTGATAATCGCTTCATAAGTTTTCACACGTCCGATCACATCATCGGATTTCACTGTCAGGATCTCCTGCAGTGTGTAGGAAGCACCATATGCCTCCAGTGCCCAAACCTCCATCTCTCCGAAACGCTGACCACCGAACTGAGCTTTACCACCCAGAGGCTGCTGTGTTACCAGGGAGTATGGGCCTGTGGAACGTGCGTGGATCTTATCATCTACCAGATGATGCAGCTTCAGGTAGTGCATGTGTCCGATGGTTACAGGGCTGTCAAAATATTCACCTGTACGTCCGTCACGGAGCCTTACTTTACCGTCACGGGAGATCGGCACGCCTTTCCACAGTTCTCTGTGAGCTCTGTTATCGTAAAGGAACTGTAAAACTTCCGGACGCAGCGTATCTTTATGCTTCGCCTCAAAGTCTTCCCATTCCATGTTCACATAATCATTTGCAAGATCCAGAGTATCCTGGATATCATTCTCGTTGGCACCGTCAAATACCGGTGTGGCAATGTTGAATCCAAGGGCTTTTGCCGCAAGACTCAGATGAATCTCCAGCACCTGTCCAATATTCATACGGGAAGGCACGCCCAGAGGGTTCAGTACGATGTCCAGTGCACGTCCGTTCGGAAGGAACGGCATATCCTCAACAGGAAGCACACGGGAAACAACACCCTTGTTACCATGACGGCCGGCCATCTTGTCACCAACAGAGATTTTTCTCTTCTGGGCAATATAGATACGGACTGCCTGATTTACGCCCGGAGACAGCTCATCGCCGTTCTCTCTCGTAAATACTTTTGCGTCCACAACGATACCGTACTCACCGTGAGGAACCTTCAGGGAAGTGTCACGCACTTCACGGGCCTTCTCACCGAAAATAGCACGGAGCAGTCTCTCCTCTGCAGTCAGCTCTGTCTCTCCCTTGGGAGTTACTTTGCCGACCAGGATATCACCTGCGCGGACTTCAGCACCGATACGGATAATACCGCGCTCGTCCAGGTCTTTTAACGCATCATCACCAACACCCGGAACATCACGTGTGATCTCTTCCGGCCCTAACTTTGTATCTCTGGCTTCCGCCTCATATTCTTCAATATGGACAGAAGTATAGACATCATCCTGTACCAGTCTTTCACTTAACAGGACGGCATCCTCGTAATTGTAACCTTCCCAGGTCATGAAGCCGATCAGCGGGTTCTTGCCCAGCGCCAGCTCACCGTTTGAGGTGGACGGACCGTCAGCGATCACCTGTCCTGCTTCCACATGCTCGCCTTTGGTCACGATAGGCCTCTGGTTGTAGCAGTTGCTCTGGTTACTTCTCATGAACTTGGTCAGGCGGTAAGTATCTTTTGTACCGTCATCATTGCGCATAACGATCTCTTTTGACGCTGCGCATTCTATGGTACCGGCTTTTTTCGCCACTACGCAGACGCCGGAGTCAACGGCTGCCTTCACTTCCATACCGGTTCCTACAACAGGAGCCTCCGTGGTGAGAAGAGGCACAGCCTGACGCTGCATGTTGGATCCCATCAGCGCACGGTTGGCATCGTCATTCTGCAGGAAGGGAATCAGGGCCGTAGCTACAGAGAACACCATCTTAGGAGACACGTCCATGTAGTCAAACATATTACGTTCATACTCCTGTGTTTCATCCAGATAACGTCCGGAAACGTTTTTATGGATAAAGTGTCCTTCTTCATCCAGCGGCTCATTGGCCTGTGCCACATGATAATTATCCTCTTCATCTGCTGTCATATAGACAACTTCATCTGTAACCCGCGGATTCTTCGGATCTGATTTGTCAATCTTACGGTACGGCGCTTCCACAAAACCGTACTGGTTGATCCTGGCATAGGATGCCAGGGAGTTGATCAGACCGATGTTAGGACCCTCAGGAGTCTCGATGGGGCACATTCTTCCGTAGTGGGAATAATGTACATCTCGAACCTCGAAACCTGCACGGTCTCGTGACAGACCGCCGGGGCCCAGTGCGGAAAGACGTCTCTTATGGGTCAGCTCACCCAGCGGGTTGTTCTGGTCCATGAACTGTGACAGCTGGGAGGAACCGAAGAATTCCTTCACGGCTGCTGTAACCGGTTTGATATTGATCAGGGACTGGGGAGAGATACCTTCCATATCCTGTGTTGTCATTCTCTCGCGAACCACACGCTCCAGTCTGGAAAGACCGATCCTGTACTGGTTCTGCAGCAATTCACCCACTGCACGGATACGTCTGTTGCCCAGATGGTCGATATCGTCATCATTGCCCAGACCATACTCCAGATGCATGTTATAGTTAATAGAAGCAAGGATATCTTCTTTTGTAATGTGCTTTGGAATCAGCTCATGGATCTCACGGCGGATTGCGTCCTTGATATCCTCAATATCCTCATTCTCTTCCAGGATCTTAGCCAGAACTGGATAGTAAACAAGTTCTGTCACTCCCACGGAAGAAGGATCAATGTCCACATAGTTGGTGATATCCACCATCATGCTTGAAAGGACTTTGATGTTGCGCTCCTCACCCTGAATCCATACATAAGGAACTGCCGCGTTCTGGATCTGGTCAGCCAGTTCTTTTGTTACAACTGTGCCGGCCTCTGCGATGATCTCACCTGTTGTGGTGTCCACAACCTCCTCAGCCAGCATATGGCCTGAGATACGGTTTCTCAGCAGTAACTTTTTGTTGAATTTGTAACGGCCTACTTTTGCCAGGTCGTAGCGTCTTGGGTCAAAGAACATGCTGGTGATCAGGCTCTCTGCGCTTTCCACAGCCAGCGGCTCACCCGGACGGATTTTCTTGTATAACTCCAGCAGACCTTCCTGATAACTCTCAGCAGTGTCTTTTGTAAAGCTGGCTAAAATCTTCGGTTCTTCACCGAATAACTCTATAATTTCTGCATTCGTGCCGATACCTAAAGCACGAATCAAAACTGTAATAGGGACTTTTCTAGTTCTGTCTACACGTACATAGAATACGTCATTGGAGTCGGTCTCATATTCCAGCCATGCACCCCTGTTCGGGATAACGGTACAGGAATAAAGGGTTTTGCCCAGTTTGTCGTGAGCGATAGCGTAGTAAATACCCGGAGAACGTACAAGCTGGCTGACAATAACTCGTTCAGCGCCGTTGATTACGAAGGTACCGGTTGCAGTCATTAACGGCAGATCACCCATGAATATTTCATGTTCACTGATTTCGTCATTCTCTCTGTTGTATAATTTTACCCTTACTTTCAGAGGAGCTGCAAAAGTAGCATCCCTCTCCTTGCATTCTTCGATGGAGTATTTTACCTCATCTTCACACAAAGTAAAGTCAACAAATTCCAAGCTCAATTTACCGCTGTAGTCGGCGATTGGAGAGATATCTTCAAAAACTTCTTTTAGACCTTCGTCCAGAAACCACTGGTAAGAGTCTTTCTGTACTTCAATGAGGTTCGGCATTTCCAGTACCTCTTTCTGGCGCTGGTAGGTCATTCTCATGCTCTTACCGGTTGTAATGGGACGGATTCTATTTTTCTCCATTGACGTTTCACCCCTTGTATGTTTTAATTTTATTATGCTTATACCTGAGCCCCCTGACCGAAAGTTTCCTTTAATAAGGTTAATTTCAATCATAAATAGAACGACAGGCATAACTTGCCATAATAGTGCATTTCTCACTATAACACACCCTGTCAAGCCTGTCAACCATTTTTTGTTAAAATATTTTCCCGCTTTTTGGGAACAATTGTCTTATATATTCTGTCGAATTTCACAACATTTCCTGCAGCCTTTCCACATCTTTGATATGCATTTCCTGGCCCTGTATGCTGAAAAATCCCTCTTTTTCCATCAGTTTTAATTCCTGGTTCAGTGATGACCGGCTCACATGGAGCATATTAGCCATTACAGACTGGGAAACCGGCATGGGAATCGCCGCCCCCGCTACAATGTCGTTCATTCCCACGATCCAGTAGGCAATTCTCTCACGGATCGTCTGGTAATTCAGACAGTTGAGATAAAGCTGGTCTTTCAGCCCCCGCTGTGATATATAGAGTAAAAGGGAATACATCAGCAGATTATCACGCTCCAGCATCTCCTCCAGAATCTCCACTGGAATCCAGGCCACCGTGGATTTTTTGGCAGCCACCAGGGTATAGGTGTAATACCTTTTACCGGAAAAGTAGAGAAGCTCCGGGAAAATATCATTCTTTTCAAAGTAAGCGTTGCAGAGCTCATCCCCATTGACAGTATGGCTTACTGCCTTCAGAATGCCGTCCAGCACAATCCCAAAAGAGTTGATCTTACTGCCCTGAGGATATATGATCTCTGACCTCTGATATGTCTTTCGGTTCATATACGGCCGGTAAATGCAGCTTCCCACACAGAGATCTGCAAAGGGTACCGGACAGCTTATCTTCGGATCTTCAAAAAATCTATGCATTTATACCCCTCCCAACATTCCCCGCAAAAAAAGAAACGCAAAGAGGGGCTGTCAAAACAGCTCCTCCCTGCGTCTTATTCTGCTTATTCCAATGGTCTGTCCAAAATATCACACAAATCATCATAATCCTTCTCGCCATTAAATCTCTGGACCTCTTCCCCGTTTTTGTAGATCACAACGACGGGAATTCCTCCGATATGGCACGCATCCAGCAGATCCTGGTTGGAATCCACATCCACATAGCGCACCTCGTACATTCCCTCATACTCTTCTGTGAGGGCTTCCTCCAGAACAGGATGAAGTGCCTTGCAGTGTACACAGCGCTCTGCACCGAAGAGCACAAGCACCGGTTTTCCTTCTACTTTAAGGACATCGTCATTCCAGCTCGACATGGTCACCGGTTTGAAGAAATCTTTGTTCACCTCAAAGACTTTCTCCCTCTGTGTCACATCTTCTTCGTCGTCTGTGGCCACACAAAGTGCCACATCTTGATAATACGGCAAAGTTCCTTCAATATCAATGACTTTTTTTGCACCAAACGCTCCGGCACCCGGTACCCGGTATGTCACATTGTCAATGGGTGCGATGGGAACCTCCGTGGGAACCGGCTCCTGCGGCACATAGCTGTACGGATAACGGTATGCGCGGTAGATCATATTGTTCTTCGGTCCTTTTTCATTGTGTGTATAATACGGTGAAATCCATTCCCACACGATCTCATGATCCGGTGTCACTTCAATGACACGGCCGTCTGAGCCTTCCGTAACCATGGTATTTCCATTTGGCAGGCGCTGTGCGCTGCTGACATAGGGGCTGTAGAATTTGCTGGCGTCGGTGGGAACCGCATGGCCCAGTTCCTTTGGTGTCAGCTTCCAGACAACCTCCAGGGTTACCGGGTTAAACTCCAGCACACGGCTGTAATCGCGCAGAGCGTTCTTAACACCGATAGGAGCAGATGGATTGGGAACCCCGTAGCCGCCCCAGCCGCCGTTGTCAAATACCATCAGATTGCCTTCACCCGGCAGCCCTTTCGGAATCATATGGAAATGATGCTGGCCGATGATCCAGCCCAGCTTTTTCAGTTCCGGTGTGGCATTGAAGTCAGGTCCGATGCGCCATACGATCTTTCCTGTCTCTTTATCAAGGATAGCCAGAATATTGGCCTCCCTACAGTCAAAAATAATATTTTCCGGTTTAAACCGCATATCACCCTGGTCATACCATTTGTTCGGGCCAAGGTAGCTCATGCAGTTTACATGAAGATAGTCGCCTACACCGCCGTCTGAGGAGCGCATGTTCGGATCTCTGAACAGTGCGTTTTTGGCGGCCTCGTCAAATCCCAGTTCGTCAAAGTGTTCACTGATGGACCATTTCCAGAGGATGTTGCCCTCCCAGTCCACTTCGATCATGGCATCATCCAGAAGCTTTTTATCGGATATCTTCGGGTTTCTGATCGTCTGGTGTACCAGGATCAGTGTATTGCCTTCCAGGGGCTTTGCATCCATACCCGGAACATAGTATCCGACGGGATTTCCCTCCCTCTGATAGTCATGGTGCTGACGCGCCATCCAGCGATGGTCCCTGCCCGGGTCATCAATGTTCTCAAAGTGGTCAAATTCCCAGACAATATTTCCGTCATAGTCGATCTCGATCAGGTTGACACCGTCCTGCATACCGTAATCAGGATGACGGTATCCTGACAGACCCATCACATACCCGCCCGGAAGAAGTTTCGGCGGCATGGCATGCATATTCCAGCGTCTGATCTCATTTCCGTTCATGTCGAACAGCAGAACGCCGTCGTTGATAAGCGGAACGATCGTATATCCGCTCCAGCATTTCTCCGGATTGTAAACAGTGACTCCGTGTGGAAAAACAAGTGGCTGACCCATAATCAATTACCTCCTGAAGTTAATCATTATATTTTTTAAATAGGTTCCTGTCTGTTGATAATACTTACTTTACTTCCAATAATTTTCCGTTTTCATAAAACGCAGTGGATACCGTGTGCTCTATCTTCAGATTCTGATAGAGAAGGTTCTGGCGTGTAATGTCCTGACGGTAAACCTTCCACTCTCCCCTGAGCTGCTGTTCCAGGTCTGATACTGCCTGAATCTCTTCATTGCTGTATGGATTGTAGAACACAAAGGCAATTTTCCCTGAATCCGGGCTTAAAATGCTCTCAATCTGCTCAAGCTCCTTCACGTAACGCTCAGAAGCCACTGCAGCCACTGCGCCGTCTGCCGCGGAGGTGACAACCTGGCGCAAAAATGTCTGCCTGCAGTCGCCCACTGCATAAAGCCCCGGGATGCTGGTTTCCATCTTGTCATTGACCTTGATGTACCCGCTTCTGTCACAAGTGACCATATGGCGCACGGGCTCTGTCTGAGGCACCATACCCACAAAGAAAAACAGTCCGTCCGCTTTAACTTCTCTGACCTCACCGGTCTCAACGTTTTTCAGCACAAGAGCTTCCACATGGTCTTTTCCTTTGATCTCCTGGACAGTGGAGCTCCAGCAGAAATCAATTTTAGGATTTTTATAGGCATGTTCTGCGGACACCTCGTTGCAGTCAAGATGGCCTTTCTCATGGAGCACAATGATCGTGACTTTAGAGGCAAACCCGGTCAGATAATCCGCTTCCTCAACAGCCTGGTCTCCTGCGCCCAGCACGTAGATCTCCTTGCCTTTGAAAAATTCCGCATCACAGGTGGCGCAGTAGGCAACACCATGGCCCACAAACTCTTTCTCTCCGGGAATCCCCAGTTCTCTTGGACGGGTGCCCAGATCCAGGATCACACTGCGTGCCTTGAAATCTCCTCTTCTCTTTGTGCTGACAATGAAAAGATTGTCTTCTTTGCTGATCGCCGTCGCTGTGGTCCGTTTCAGCTCCACTGTGGGATGGCTGGATGCGTGCTCCCGGAACCGCTCCATCAGGTGCTGGCCGCTGTCCACGATCGTGCCGGGATAATTCCGGACTTCATAGGTATCATTGATACGTCCGCCATAGCTTCCCTTTTCCAGAAGAAGCGTTTTCCGCTCCGACCTGCCTGCGTAAATAGCAGCCGCAAGACCGGCAGGCCCGCCGCCCACGATAATCAGATCATAAATAGATTCCATAATTTTCATCTCCTATTCTAATTTTTCTTTCACTTTAACCGTTTTTAAAGAACCCTCTCTTCCCACGCCCGTGACCACCCAGAAGATGCAGACTCCTGTGAGGATCAGGCAGTAAAAGGAAGAACAGAAAATCTGAAACGGTGACACAGTGGGCAGATAACTGTGTTTCTGCACCATCTCATTAATGATCGTCACACTTCCCATAACGAATGCGCTGTTAATGGGAATGATGGAGCTGAAGTTCGTCGCATTGGCTGTCAGCAGGATACTCCGTCGTTCCGGAGAAATACTGCTCTCCTGTCCGATCCTGTCCGCTATGTCACCGAACAGCAGGATTGACGGCAGCACACAGCCGGCAAGAAGAATGTTAACTATAACTATTCCTAAAGCCAGAACTGTCTCAGCGCCCCGTTTTGTCTTTGTAAATTTCCCTGACAGGATAATGCTGCAGCATCTTTCCAGCATTCCTCCGTCCACTGCCACTGCGATCAGTCCGTAAAGCAGAATGGTGGACACTGTCACGTCAATAATCCCATAAATACCTTCAAATATAATTCCGTTCAGCCCTGCCGTTTCATAATCAATGCTCACAATATCGGAAAATGTGAACAGACCGGTGATCAGCCCTAATACAAAGCCCGTAATAATTGCAAAAGAAACTCCTTCAAATAAGTTTCCTGTCTTAAAGCAGATACACAGAAGGACCACAACAGGTACCAGCATCCAAAGTCCTCTTGCATCCGAGAACTGGGAAAGCTGTGTCATGTCTCCCACACTGCCCTCCCCGGCACCGAATATTAAGTACAGAACCGTTGTGACTGCTCCCGCAGCCAAAATATAAGGAGTTCTCTGTTTCAAAACCGTCAGAAGCTTGGCCGGTCTTCCCGTTCCCCGTTCATGTTGTATCATTACTGTGGTGTTGATCACCTGTGAACTGGGAGACAGCGCATCCCCGAAAAAGATTCCGCTGATCAGCGCTCCGCTCAGCATAGAGGGACTGGCCCCCAAAAGTATTCCCGGAGGATAAAAAATGGGAATCACCGCAAACAATGCCGCGATCGGAGCACCTGCTCCCATAGAAATCACTGCTGAAGCCAGGAATGCAAAGACCACAAACCCGCTTTTTGTAATTCCAAGCTGAAGGCTCAGCCAGATAAATCCGCCCCCTATATTTCCCGTCATCATAAGCTTGGAAAAAATCCCTATGACCAGGAAAATAAAAATAAGCCTTGAATTTCCGTACTGCGCCAATCCATGCACAACAGAATCCCAGTATTTCCCTTTGTTCCTGCACAGGAAAAACCCTGTCAGAAGAGAAATCACTGCAGCAAAAATCAGCCCTTTCATTGAATAATAATGTAACCCCACCGAAAATATTCCGCCTATCAGTATGTACAGCACAAAGGGCATCATGGCAAATGCCTGTGTCCCCCAAAAAACCAGCTTTGGTTTTTCTGTTTCCATGCCGCCACCCCCGTTTCCTTTAGATAGTTAAAAGTATAACACACCTGGAAAACAATACCTGTTTGCGCGCCAACACTTACACAATTTTTTTTAAATTCTCACAGTTTTTTTGACATAACCGACAAAAAACCGGCGATGTCAGGTTCTTTTATCCTGTTATCATCGGTCTTTAATTTAACAAGAACATTTTCTGCATCCCATTCCATTCACTGGTATAAATAGACAATTTTATTGTACTTTATTATACATATATATACATTGACATATATTTAAATATGTTATATGATGAAGATAGTATTTATGTAACTATTGTGTACGTATTCAGTTGACTGAATAGGTGCACTATTGTCAAGTAATCTTCTGATCACTGAGATAAGGAGGGGATCTGATGAAGAACATGGAAGGCAGCAGTTACAACGACAAACTGGACAGGCTCGACAGATGCGCCGGTCTAAAGAAGGTTGACCGGGTGCCCATCGGCGCGGCCACCTTGTATTTCCCCGCAAAATACTCGCATATTTCCTACGAAGACATGTATTACGACCAGGAAAAATACAAAAATGCTTCTGTCAGATTTGCAAAAGATTTCAACTGGGACGCAGCATGTATGCTCAGAACTTTTGAAACAGTCACACTTGGCTTATCCCTGGCAGGGACTGATCCGCAAAACGCAGTAAACACAGCAGTAGCCTCTGTTCTAGGAGGCGGATTCGCACACGATATTCTAAAAGACAATTATTCATCACATCCAGGAAGAGAAATTCCCTCAGACACAGAATCCCAGTTCAAAATCAAAAATCCGGTCATGACCTCCGAAGAGTATGATGAGTTTATTGACGACCCCTTCGGTTTTCTGAACCGCAAAGTGGTTCCCAGGGTATATGGTGCTCTTGAAGAACCCGGCAGCTCTCAGTCTATATGTGCGCTCATGAAGTTTGGCATGAAACTCGGAACAGCGCTTGACGACCTGCAGGTATTTACACAGGAAATGAAAACAGCGGACTGTCCGCCATGGTATATGGCCATCTGCCCCAATCCCCTGGACGTGCTGGGTGCATTTCTGCGAGATTTTGATAAAGTCATTCTGGATATCCACCGGGTACCGGACAAAGTCCACAAAGCCTGTGAGGCTCTGCTTCCCATTCTTCTGGCCGTAGGAAAAGCCACAGGTGAAATATCTTATCAGCTCACCGGATCCAGAAGAGTATTTTTCCCTGTCTGGTATAACAGTTTTCTGTCGGAAAAACAATACAGAGAATTTCACTGGCCCTATCTCAAATACCTCTGCGAAGAACTGATCAAAGCCGGGTACACACCCCTCCTGTCCTTACAGGGTACATATGATCATCTGCTGGAAACACTTCTGGAGCTTCCCGCAGGTAAAGCGATTGCCTGGTTCGACAGGACAGACCCGGTCAAAGCCAGAGACATCATAGGAGACCACATGTGCATTGCGGGAGGAATCTCGCCCTCACTGCTGATCGGGGGCAGCGTTCAGGAAATTGACCTGCAGGTCAAGAAACTGCTGACCGAGATGAAAAAAGCCGCCGGCTTTATATTTACTCTGCCGTTTAATGCCATAGGTCCGGCGAAAATTGAAAATGTACTGGCAATGACAGAGGCAGTACACAGATATGGCGGTTATACCCAACCGTGAAAGGAGGTCCATTATGATCGATTTAACATCACTCACAAGTGCAGTCGGCGAACTTGATGAAAAAAAGGTTATGTCCATGCTGCAGGAATTTGTTGCAGGTGCTCCTGAGACAGAGGAAGCAGCCCAGGCCATCACTGCATGTCAGAAAGGCATGGAGAAAGTCGGCCAGCGTTTTGAAACAGGAGAATATTTCGTAGGAGATCTGATATTTGCCGGAGAACTCCTCACAGAGGCAATGGAAGTCTTAAAACCAATAATCGGCTCTGCCGCAAGACAAAAGGTCGGCAAAATTGTATTGGGAACTGTCCAGGGCGATCTGCATAACATTGGCAAAAATATTTTCAAGAGCATGGCGGAAGCAGCCGGATTCACTGTATATGACCTGGGTATCAACGTATCGCCGGAAGCCTTTCTTGACAAGATAAAAGAAGTGCAGCCCGATATTCTGGGTCTCAGCGGTGTCCTCACCATGGCTGTGGAATCTATGAAAAAAACTGTTGACCTTGTAAAAGAAGCCGGACTGAGAGAGCATATCAAAATCACGATCGGAGGCGCATGTGCAAGCTATGAAGCCATGCAGGTCTCAGGCGCTGATGCCTGGTCCACCAACGCCGCAGAGACTGTGAACGTATGTCTTGGCTGGGTCGGTCAGCACCAGGAGTGAAATCATATGATAATTATCGGTGAAAAAATAAATGGTTCCATCCCCGGCATCAAACAATATATCACCACTCAAAACAGCCGGCGCATCAGGGAACTGGCCATCAAACAGACCGAAGCAGGTGCGGATTATCTGGATATCTGTGCAGGGACTGCCGCTGCCCATGAAGCCGGAACTCTGAAATGGCTGATTGCCCAAGTGCAGGATGCCGTGGATACTCCTCTGTGCATTGACAGTCCGGACGCAGAGGTTCTGGAAAAAATGCTTACCCTTACAAAGAAACCCGGGCTGCTCAATTCAGCAGCTCTGGAAAAAGGAAAATGTGACCTGCTGTTTCCCCTGATATCAGACACACAGTGGCAGATCATCGTACAGACAACGGATGATGACGGGGTTCCCGAAGATGCAGAAAACCGGATCAAAATTGCAGATGCCATACTTGATAAAGCAGCCAGGTACGGCGTGAAACCGGAACAAATACATATAGATCCTCTGCTCACTGCAATCTCTGCGAATAACCAGTCCATGGTGGTTTTTACAGAGGCCGTCCGGGGTATAAGAAAACTATCTCCGAAGCTTAAGATAACTGCAGCCATCAGCAATCTTTCCTTTGGTATGCCGCTCAGGCAGGTGATCAACCAGCATTTCTACGCAGTGGCCGCTTTTCTGGGGCTGGATTCAGCAATTCTGGACCCATGCAGCCGGGAGCTGTATACATCCAGACTTGTCATGGATGCGCTGCTGGGAAAGGACCGTCTGTGCCGCAGGTTTACCAATGCCTACAGAAAAGGCATGACCGGCCACAAAAAACCCGACTGTTAAAATGCAAAACCAACGCCCGCATAAGTATCTGCCCCATAATAGAAGGAGTCCCCAAATGGCAAAACTGTCATTTGAGGACTCCTTCTATTATATTCATTGTCTCAACAATTTACACTGATTTTTCCCGTAAAATACCACACCACTATGGCAGTCCATGAGGGATATCAATTTACTAAAATTCTTGTAGTTACCAGGATTTTCAAGGGAATATGGACATATCCCGATAACCGGCATATCCTGTATTGCCTGGTTCAGCCTGGCCTCAAAAGAAAGCAGGGCTTCCGCATTACCGCCTATGCAGTCCATTGCAGGAGAACCGGATGCCCACAGCCGGGTATGCCCCTTTGCAACGGCACTTTCAATGCCGGCGCTCCAGGCCCGGAGTGGTCCTTCTACTCCCTCCTTGCGATACAAAGACTGAAAATCAATCACATTAAGCAGACCTTCTTTTTCCAGCGTCTTCACATCCAGCCCGTTTCTCTCATACTGCTCACAGACCTTATCCGTCTCCTGCCACCAACATCCTTTCATGATACCGGCCCCCTCACTGAGAGCCCGGCGGAAAAATGAGACTTCAAATTCTGTAATTTCAGAATCTTTCTCTGTAATAAGAAGCAGGTGTTCCTTTTTATTCAGTTTATCCCACAGAGAATTGGATATCTTGCTGCCGCTGCTCATGACAGATTTTAACTGTTCCTCACTGATTCTCCATTCTTTTCCAATCTTAACAGCAGACAGCCTCCCCTGCTTCAGCCATCTGTATATCGTAGTCGTAGTGGTCCTCAGATACGCTGCCACTTCAGTCACCGTCAAGAGTTTCTCCATGATTTCTGCTCCTCCTGTGAAACAAATATATCTGCTTCTATCATATCACAGATGAATTTTCTTGTCGACGACAAACAAATCCCTCTGCCAAGGTTACCCTATACGCAAAAAAGCCCTGGTACCATATGGATACCAGGACTTAAATGATTTATTTTTACAAGCTTTTCTACGCTTAAATTATTTAAGTGTAACTTTAGCGCCTTCGCCCTCAAGTTTGGTTTTGATCTCCTCAGCCTCAGCTTTGGAAGCAGCCTCTTTAAGAACTTTCGGAGCACCGTCAACAACTTCTTTAGCTTCTTTTAAGCCTAAGCCGGTAACTTCACGAACAACTTTGATAACTTTAACTTTGTTAGGACCAACCTCTGTCAGTTCTACGTCAAACTCATCTTTCTCTTCTGCTGCTGCTGCACCATCACCTGCTGCTGCAACTACAACGCCTGCTGCTGCGGATACACCGAATTCTTCTTCGCAAGCTTTTACTAATTCATTTAACTCTAATACAGATAACTCTTTGATAGCTTCAATAAACTCAGCTGTTGTTAATTTTGCCATTTTTATTTACCTCCAATTTTTTGTTTTATTTTCGTTTGATTGTACGTCTGACTTTGTCAGCGTATTAAATTACTCTGCTGCTGCTCCACCCTGCTGTTCAGCAATCTGGTTAAGCACACGAGCGAAGTTTGTGATAGGAGACTGGATACTTCCAAGCAGTTTTCCAAGCAGTTCTTCTCTTGAAGGAACTTTGGAAAGTGCCTCGATTCCTGCCTTGTCGTAGTAAGCGTCTTCAACAACACCTGCTACTAATTCCAGAGTCGGAACATCCTTTGCGTATTTTGCAAGGATTCTTGCCGGAGCAGTTGCATCTTCCATACATACTGCCAAAGCGTTTGTTCCCTCTAAATGCTGGCATAATTCTTCACAAGGAGTTCCTTTGAAAGCAAAGTTCATCATTGTGTTTTTGTATACTTTGTAAGTAACACCAGCTTCTCTTAATTCCTTACGCATTTTTGTATCCTGCTCAACAGTGATACCTTTGTAGCTTACTAACACTACAGATGCGGCATCTTTAATACTGCTGGCAATCTCGTCTACGACCGGTTTTTTGAGTTCTACTTTTGCCATGAATTAGTGCACCTCCTTATTTTTTTAGGCTGCGCTGCTCATATATCGAAAGGTACTTCAACGATTAGTACGAAAAAAACCTCTCTGCATAGACAGAGAGGCTTCATCAATCCTAATAATTGCAAGAATGAATCTTTCCTCGGCAGGCGTTTTATCCTTATGCCTAACGGCACCTGCTGTCTTCGGCAGCTATTCCTGTATTAAAATACCATGCAGGACAAGTATTGTCAAGCATTTTTTCAACTTTTTTCATCTGTGTCCTCATGTATCCTGCTCCATGAGAACTTCTTTTGCTGCCGCTTCCAATTTGCTGTCTTTTTTCTTTACCTCTGCTTTTTGTACTTCTGTCCGGATTTCCTGTTTTGCCGCTTCTGTTTTGATCTGGCTCTCCAGTACACCTTTTACATCCTTCAGCGGCAGATATCCGTCCTCCTCCCTCTCAAGGCATTTCATGACCAGCATATTCTGCCCGGCTGCAAAAGGCTCGCTTATCTCACCTGCCTGCATGCCGGCTGCCAGCATCCAGCGCAGACCGTACACGCCACTTTTTCCCTCCTGGGTATCAAGGGAATTCATCTCCAGCTCATAAAAGCTGATATCAGGGAATGTTTCTGCCAGCTCTTCCTTCTCCATGCCGCTCTCCATAGCTTCGGCCGCATGCCGGAGTATTTCTGTGTTCTCTGCCTTTGTCTCTGCTGCCAGCACATTCACTTTATTTTCATACCGGTAGCTTTCCAGGTTCTCATTGTATGCGGATTCCAGTTCCTTATCTGTGATAGTATGCTCCTTTTTCAGCGCCTCCGTCAGTTCTGATTCCAGTTCTGTATAGAAATACTGATAATAAGCTTCTTCCGTATAGGTGATAAGTCCATAGTTCACCTCACCGGAAGCTTCCTTCCGGCTGCGGGACGCATTCTCCTGCTCCATGGACTCCTTCAGCGATTCATAATCTGCATCTGCCCGGATTCCCCTGGCCTCTGCCATGGATGCGATCACCTTGTCCCGTATCAGTTCCTCCTCCGCAAGACCCATGATCTCTTCTAAAGGTGTACTGCCATCTATCCTGCCGGTCCAGAAGTCCTTCCTGTTTGCCTCCTCTGTGGAATACCCGCTTTTCACCTGTGCCCGGAGTCTCTGCAGTACGAGCTGGTACTCTTCCCGTACAATGTCCTGACCGTTTACTTCCATCACGGTACGCATCTCTTCCGGCTTCTGAAATCTGATATAGATGATCAGACCTGCCAGCAGCAATAGAACCACTCCGAAAACAGCATTCACAATATATTTTTTCCGCATCTGTCGCTCCTGAAAATGGGAGCTGCCGAAACAGCCCCCATACATGTCTTTTAAATTCTGTATCTTAGTTTCTGTATTTCCGCTTCTTTCCGAAAATCACCACTGCTCCTCCTGATAATACCAGAAGTCCGGCCATAAGTGCAAGCGGTGTTTCATCGCCTGTCTTGGCACCGGAAGATTTTTTATTTCCGTTTGTTGTGGTGGTATTCTTCTTTTTGGTGCCGGGAGTGCTGGTTTTCTTCAGGTTCCTGACTGCCTTCTCCAAAGCCGCCTGCGCCTTGTCTACCTGAGACTGTGTTGCATCCTCATCCTCCAATACCGTCTTCGCTGCCTCCAGTGCCTTTTGGAAGTTCTTCCAGCTTGTGCTTGTATAACTTCCCTGCTTGTCATCTTTATGCTTATCATAGAGTTTCTGCAGTTCTGTCTTATCAGCCTTTTTGGAATCCGTCTTCTCCTTCAGTCCCTTCACTGCGCTTTCAAGAGATGCGGCTGCCTCATTGATCTCTTTCTGGGTTGCAGAATCATCTTTCAGGACCTTATCCGCCTTTTTCAGGGCAGCGGTAAATGTTTTCCAGGACTCATCCGTATAATTGCCCTGCTTGTCATCCTTGTGGGCTTTATAGAGTTTTTCCAGAGCGGTTTTGTCGGCTTTGATCTCCGGATTTTCCTCAAGTGCCGCGATCGCAGATTTCAGAGCTTTCTCTGCATCGTTCACTGTATCTTGGTCCACATCATTGTCCAGAGCATTCTTTGCATCTTTCAGCGCGTCTGTAAATGCCTTCCAGCTTGCGTCCGTATAATTGCCCTGCTTGTCATCCTTGTGGGCTTTATAGAGTTTTTCCAGCGCCGTTTTATCGACTTTGACCTCCGGATTTTCCTCAAGAGCTGCAAATGCATCTTCCAGCGCTTTCTTAGCATCATTTACTGCTTCCTGGTCCACATCACTGTTTAAAGCTTCCTCGGCTGTTTTCAGCGCGTCTGTAAATACCTTCCAGCTTGCGTCCGTATAATTGCCCTGCTTTTTATCCTTGTAGGCATCATATACTTTCTGCAGTTCTTTTTTGTCTACAGCCGGAGCCGGTTCGTATTTCTCCAATGCATGAAACGCCTCTGTCAATGTATCTGCTGCTGCCTTGATGGAATCTTTTGTGGCATTTGCATTTACTTTCTCCAGTCTGGCAGCCAGAACCGCATTCCGGTATGCCTTCCAGGAGGCTTCTGTGTAATAGGACTCTTCCTCTGCAGGAGTAAGGGCCAGAGCTGTATCAATGGCGGTTGTATCCAGCTCTTCTTTTGCTATTGTATATCTCTCGTACAGGGAAACATCATCCAGCAGGACAGACGCGGCGTCACTGTTGACGCTGAGGCTTATCTTATTGTATTCCTTTGTGGTAAATGCAAGTTTTACCTTTCTCCATCCTTTATCGGAAGCTTCTGACTCGGGTTTGGCATTTCCAAGCTTGATGTCACCTGTATGAGTAACATTGTTATGATGTTTTGCCTCAATAGCAACTTTGTCAACATCGGAATCATTGCATTTTATCCAGGCTTCACATATATATTCTGTATTAGCCTTAACCGGAACCTTGCCGATCTCCGAGTACGCTGTCCCTTCACCGGTCTTCTCCACTTTAAGACTCTGTTCACCACTGTGGGCATCCTCTTTTGTGACTCCTACACGGCTCTGCCATTCTCCCCAGTCGGATTCTTTTTTCTCAAAGCCTGCATTATCATTATCAGGATTATACTCTTTCAGGATATTGTCTGCTGAATCCGGAGTATTTTCCTTTATGTCATCCTTCTTCATCAAGTCTTTTACCGCATTTTCCAGCCTTGCTGCATAGCTGTCGATCATATCCTGTGTCACAACAGGGCGGGCAAGTGCCGTTTTCGCAGCTTCCAGAGCCTTCTGCATTGCGGTAAAACTGCCGGATTCAAAATCAGCTTCCCGGTATGCTTCTGCCATGGCTGTCAGGGCTTCCAGATATGTCTTGTCCACTTCCGGCCGCTCTGCTTCGCTTTCACCCTGGTATTCAAATGCACCCATATCCAAAACTGCTGTTCCGCTTTCTCCCGTATAAGGAGCGGGATTGCCTTCATAGTCCTTATTTTCAATGGTGATCTGTGTCGGTACCAGTTCATCTGCTACTTTCGGCATAGATTCCTGGGGAACCGGCATATAATCCATACCTGCATCAATACAGGGTGAGGTGGATTTAAGCTTGAATCCATCCGGACTTCCCAGGGTCACCGTATTGTCGGAAAAACTTCCTTCTGTATAGTTTGTCGGATCTGTAAACTGAGGATCTGCGATGACAGCACCCTGGTCCTCATCTACCGGATATATATCCGCAATACTTCCGTATACACAGTTATTGGCATAGGTGACACCGTCGTTATTTACGAATTCATCACTGTCGCCGCAGAAGATATTGTTGTAAATATCGGTTCCGCTGGACGGAGGAGTTCCCCATGATGCCTGCTCTACTGCATTTATCTTGTACCCATGGTTCCAGTACATGGTATTGTTGTAGAACTGGTTGCCGATACTTCCGTATTCACCGATACGCAGAATGCGGGCGCCGTTAAACAGGCCGTCGTTTACACTGACATTGTATCTTGCAACTGCATTGACCGTGTAGTTCGGTCCCGGACAGGACATCCAGAAGCCGCCTTTGTTGTCATGGCTGTAATTGTACTGATACATAACATTCTGGTTGCCGTAGTCAAAATCAAATGCCATGCCATCCTGATAACTCTCCGTATGGGCCGCCTCATTGTACTGCATGGTCACATTATTGCAGTCCCACATCCATATAGCCGCATGGGCAGGATTTCTGCTGTAATCCCAGTCCTCGCTGGCGCTTTTCACGATCAGGTTCTTCTCTGCAATACCGCCGTCTGCATTGATCAGGACGATGCCGTCACCGGCTACATCATAGACATAGTTCTCTGCCACATATACATTTGGCCATCCGACCCATCTTCCTTTTCCGGCTTCCTGTGAACCGCTGCCGCCGACTAATACTCTGGATGCCCAGGAGCTTTCCATATAAATAGCCTCATGGCAGACATTTTCCACCTTATTGCCAACGATAGTCAGGTCTGTAAAACTGGATTCAACCGCATCTCCGGTCACCAGGGCGATCACGCCGCCTGAGCCTTTCTGGGCGCCGCCCTGCATGTAGCCGTTGACATTATGCACATAGTTATTTTTCACAACAACACCCGGCAGATCCCCTGCATCGTGGTTTTCCACAAGGATACCAGTGAGCAGATACCGGCTCTGTTTCTTATTGGCATTGTCTTTTACCAGGTCTGCCGCGTCAGTCTCCCAGTTGGTCACTTCCAGGTTCTGAACTGTGATGTAACTGGAATTGTAAATATGGACTGCTGCCACATCCTGCTTCGGTGCGTTCTTATTGGTCTGCCACGGATTACCGCTGCCGTTGATAACAGGGTCTTCACCCTCGCCGTATCTGTCCACATAAACAGGGTTCTCCGGGGTTCCTGCTGCCTCCTGCAGTTTAAGCTGCTCACCGTTCCATGTACAGCCGGCTTTTAAAAGAAGTTTTCCCCCTGCCCGGAGACGGAGTCTCTTTACGTTCGCAAAGGTCTTCCATGCCTGCTCCGGTGAGGTTCCGGTATTGGAGTCATCCCCGCCAGCCGCATCAATATAGAAGGAATCGCTGCTTGTGATCGGAGTATCCTCATCCGGAATATCAGGAGTGTCAGGATTTTCCGCCTTTACGAGCCTGATATTTCTGGCCTTTGCAGTTCCTTTTGTCAGCCAGACACTGATATTCTTTGACGTTTCCCCTGCCGGCATCTGGAATTTAACAGAAATGGTCTCCCACTCATTTGTCTTTGTATTTTCCGCAAAAGACTTATCTGTTTTGTCTGTCCCTGGTTTCTTCTGGGCTATGGAAATGGCATTTGCAGTGTCCGCATACACCTCTCCGCTCAGTTCATACCAGGCTCCCGCTTCCAGGCCGTTTACATCCCGGTTAATACCATTGGCTTCTTTACCGGCATCAAATGAGCTGTAGTTAACGCCATCCTCCTGCCCAGTAGTGATCACTGCAGTATTCGGCCATTTTCCCCAGCCGTTTAACCCATCTGAGAAGTCACCGTTTGTCAGAAGATTGGTCTCCTCCTGTGACCCCTGCTGTTTCTCCAGGCTGCTGACAGTGTTCACCAGCTCTGCTGTAATGGCGTCCACTTCATCCTGGTCTTTCTGGGCTGCTTCATAGGAATTGGCATCTAAAAATGTCTTTGCCTCGTCTGTCTTGCTCTGAAGCACTGCAAGAGATTCCGGTGTATAGATATCTGTCTGTCCCAGCTTCTCTTCCGCATCGGTGACTGCTGCATTCAGGTCAGACAGATTCGGTGCTTCATACAGTTTTACATCATCTGCAAAAGCATCGCCCGCATTTGCGTTCAGCCAGGTATACACATTTGGTTTCCGGGCGCCTTCCCACATGGTAAAACGCACAGCAACTTTAACCCATTGGTTCACTTCACTCTGTGACTGTACGGCAAACTGCGGGTCACTGCCTTTTCCCTCATCCTCATGAAATCCTATAGAATAAGAACCCGGAACAGTCTGGTAAATCTGTGCTGTAAGCCAGTAATCCTTTCCCGGTGTCAGTGCAATATCCTGTGTCACCTGTGAGCCGTTGCCCTTTGCATTTTCTCTCAGACAGAAGCTGCCCTCCGCAGGCTGGATAACTTCGCTGCCAACCCGCTCCATGCTGGCCCCTCCGTCCTGGCACCAGCCATTTCTTATCCATCCGTTTAGATCTTCTTCTTCAAATCCTCCATTTACAAGCAGGCCTGCTGCAGGTTCTGCTTTGACCGGCACAGCTATTGTTATATTCCCCATAATCATAGCCGCTGCCATCAGAATGGAAACTCCTGATTTCCATTTTTTCATCATTTTGACCTTTTCCTCCTTCAATTTGAGTTTTTGTTTATTCACTTCTCAAAGTAGGCATCCCTCCTCTGCATCTTTTTACCGTCATTTGCACTGCTAATGGGGAAATTTATCCCATTTTTTATATAGTATCACAAGGGATGTATCTGTTTTTTTCAAATTCAACCATATTTTTAACAAATTCAACCATCTTTACTAAAATTTTATCCAATCCTCCTTTTATTAGAGTTAAACTTTTACGACCGTACACATAAACTAAAAGAAAAGGCCATTTTTATGAGTATACATGTTGTTTCCCAAGGCGAAACTATTGCCGACATCGCCGCAGAATACGGCGTATCCCCAAACCGTCTATCCTTTGACAACCAGTTAAGCGAGCAGGACCATCTGGTGGCAGGCCAGGCTCTGCTTGTACTTCAGCCTGATGTGATCCACGAGACCGCCCGGGGAGAAACCATTCCCTCTATTGCAGCCCGGTATGGTGTCCATCCCCTGCAGATTGTGCGGAACAACCCCTTCCTCACCAGCCAGCCTTTTCTCAGACAAGGACAATATCTGGTCATCCTTTACCGGGGACAGTCTGACAGACCTCTGACGGCTGACGGATATGCTTATCCTTTTATCAATAAGAGGCTTCTGGGGGAGACGCTGCCCTACCTGGGATATCTGTCGATTTTCTCCTACGGTTTTACTGAATCCGGGGAACTGATCCCCATTGATGATGAGCCTCTTCTTGAGGCTGCAAGGGTATACGGAACAAAAAGTGTATTTGTGCTGACGCCTTTTTCGGAGGCAGGGACTTTTAACAGCAATCTTGTCACGGTCGCTGCTCAGAATATGGAGGTTCAGGAAAATCTTATAGATAATATACAGAGAACCGTACAGAGTAAGGGATATTCAGAAGTAGATGTGGATTTTGAATATATAAGGGCAGAGGACCGCCTTGCCCATGTGGAATTTGTCCGCAGACTGACACAGAGAATGAACGCCATCGGCATTACCGTCTCCGTGGCCCTGGCCCCGAAAGTATCCGCAGATCAGCCGGGACTGCTATATGAAGGAGTGGATTACAGGCTTCTGGGGGAAGCTGCCAACTCGGTACTGCTTATGACGTATGAATGGGGATACACCTACGGGCCGCCTATGGCCGTAGCTCCTATTCCATCTGTGAGACGTGTCCTTGAATACGCGGTGACAGAGATCCCTCCGGAGAAGATATCCATGGGCATACCAAATTACGGATATGACTGGCCTCTGCCCTTTGTCCGGGGCGAGACAGCCGCCGTGAGCATTGGCAACCAGGAAGCCGTGGCTATTGCTGCCGCCAACAACACGGTCATACAGTACGACGAAGTCTCGCAGGCACCGTTTTTTGAATATGAGGCCCAGGGCATATCCCATATTGTATGGTTCGAGGACGCGCGCAGCATCCTCGCCAAATTCCAACTGGTAAAGGAGTTCGGATTTCCCAGAGTGGATTACTGGCAGCTCATGCGGCCGTTCCGTCAAAACTGGCTGCTTCTCTGCACGGAATTCTCGCTGTCAAACCCGGCTTAAACAATTGCAGAGATACCGGCGGGCCGCCCGGGCAGATTGGAAGTACGGTGTTTTTCCCCCCAGAATATATCCGGCAGCCTCCTCCCACTCTTTCAGTGAGTATTCTTCTGAAGATATTCCGCATACGGCATCATAGATCTTCCCCCTGCTGATATAGCCGTGCAGATCCGACAGCATTGCTGTTCCGCTTTCCCTTGCCAGTCTGTCCAGTAAATTCTCCTTCACGCCCCGCACCTCCTCTGTCTTTCTTCATAAAAACCACATAATGGTGGTTATGTGGTCAAATGAACTTATGATTTCAACTTGAATACATAGCAATTTTATCATGCTTCCGTTTAAAATACAACATTTTATACAGGGTAAGATGAGAAAAGACACAGCGAATAAACCGGAGGCATCTCTGCGACAGCGCCGGTTTATTTCCTGTGTCTTTTTTCATGATTGTTATCTTTAGCGGGAGGCACAGAAGTCTGGATTTCAGATTTGTGACCACATAACCACCATTATGTGGTTTTTTATATTCTAAGAACTACAAGCCCCATTCTTTCTACTTGTTTTGCATGTTCCAATCCGCTTTCCATTGTATAAATGCGGGTAGTTGTCACGTTAGAATGTCCCAGAAGATCCGCAAGCCTGGACAGATCCTTTTCCATATGATAATAGGTTCTCGCAAACAGGTGCCGCAGATTATGAGGAAACACCTTCTCCGGTTCCACGCCGGCACTGCAACACAGGTTTTTCATATCTCTCCAGATATTGGAGCGGTCAAGAGGTTTTCTGTTTTTTGTGCGAAACACAACGCCTTCTTTGATTCCATGCTCCCGGCAGTATTCCTGCAGAGCGCGGCTTAATGCACCGGGCAGAAAAACCGTACGTTTCTTTCCTTTGCAGTCCACCACAGTCCGCCCGGTCCTGGCTGTTTCCAGCGTGATAAACTGCAGCTCCGAAACACGGATGCCCGTGGCACAGATTGTCTGCAGAATAAGGGCAAGACGGCAGTTCTGCTTTTCCTCGGCTGCTTTTACCAGACGGATGTACTCCTCCTTTGACAGCTCTTTCTCCGGTTTCGTAAATATCTCCCTCTGTATTTTCAGCGGTTTTACTCTGTACTGGGGATAACCGGCCCATTCCAGGAACCCATTCACTGCCGCCAGCATGGAATTTACACTGGCAGGAAGATACGTCTGTGTCAGCTTTTCTTTCCAGCACACCAGGCTCTCCTTTGTCACCGCTTCCCCCTGAAGAAAAATAAAGTAGGATTTCAGGTCACGCATATACTTTGTGATGGTATTTCTGCTTCTCTCTTCTTCCACCAGATAATTCTCATAGTCCCTCACAAGACCTGTTTTATCCAGCCTCAACATACCCGGTACATTTCCATACTCCATGATTTACCAACCTTTCTGTCACATTCCAAACCTTGCGTCAATATCTGTCACCTGTTATTGTACCGAACATCTGGAATATATATACATTTAATTTTTCTCCAAATGGCGCACGAATTCGATATTTGTTGTTGAAATGGTAAACGCAGCGAGATGATTACATGGTATAATAATAGTGGAAATTTATGTCTGGAGGTGTAGCACTTGAAAATTGCAATTGTAGATGACCAAAAAAAGGACCGGGAGGAGTTAACGGAAACTCTGATTCCCTATTTACATACATTAGATTTTGAAACAGAATTGTGCGAATACGAAAGTGCCGAAGCGTTCCTGGCAGATTTTGAGAAGGACGAATTTGACATATGTTTTATGGACATTTACCTGAAGGGAATGGATGGAATGACTGCAGCCAGATTCATCGCCCGCAAAGATCCTAACTGTTTTATCATTTTCCTCACAACCAGTCCTGACTACATGGCTGAAGGATATGATGTGAGGGCATGGAGATATATTGTAAAACCCCTGCACAAGGATGCCGTCAGAAAAATACTGGAACCATGCATAGAACAAGTTGTGCTTTCCCGGCGCTACCTTCACGTAAAATCAGACAGGCAGGAGCTGGACATTCCCTATTCCAAAATTTATTATATTATCACTTCATGCAGAAACACGATCATTCATCTGAATGATATTCAGATCACAGTCTCATCCAGAACCTCATTTTCCGAGCTCACGGAGCCGCTGCTGAAAGACTACCGTTTCTTTTGCTGCAACAGGGGGATTCTGGTCAATCTTTCAAAAATAAAAAGTATGGACAAAGATACCCTCATCCTTATGAACGGAGAGCAGATACCTGTGAGCAGAAACAAAATCAGAGATACAAAATCCGCATATCTCCAGGTAGCCTTTGAACATATATAGGAGATACCTATGAAAAAAAAATATTTCTCTCTTCTCGCATATATTTTGTTTCTGACCGTCGTTTTCATTAACCCGGTACAGGCTGAACCCGCTGATATTGTACTGTATTCTTTTGACCCTCAGGACGATTATGACTGCTTCATGGAATATTCCTGCTATGCAGGCGAAGATATGTCCTACATAACGGAAGAACTCTCAAATCTCAAAGTAAATGCCTGTACAAAAAATCCATTCTCTGCTTCTCCGGATACTGTATATTATCTGCAGGCAGACTGGTCTATAGAAGGACAGGCACAGACAGACACAGAATATGATAATATCCACTTTACACTAAGCAGCACACCCGGCAGGTATGAAATAACAGGGAAAGTTATCATTCCCCGTGGTTTCCGGCTTGCGGAAGACTTACAGCCGCCCACGGTCCGGGTTTACATCAACGTTCTGGCTGAAGAGGAAAAGAAGGAGATCACCAATCTGAACATATCATCCAACCTCACCGAGATACTGCATCCGGAAATTGTATATAAGGATAACGAAAATTATATGGATGATCTCTCTTCTTCGTTTTACAGTGATTGGATTGGCACTACATCTGATTTATCGCAGTTTGCCCTTCTGGATATAAACTGGGATTTCAGTTCAGTGGATATCAGCCATGAAGGAACTTACGAAGCCCGTCTGACCTTATCCATCAATGAGGAATTTGAAAACAGGTTTTATATCGCGGACGAAAATGCCTGCTATACCAAGACTATATATGTATCTGATGCAGAAAGCTGGAATTTTTATGTTACCATAATCAGTCCTGAATTTTTTTCCGCCGAACTTTCCAGAACCCCGGCTGTATGGTATGACCTGGAAGTCTACTGCCTCCAAAGCGAGAAACCGCTTGATAAAAACGCTGTCCGTTACAGTGAGTTTTCACTCTGTGACACCCCCGAATTTATAAGGTTAACTCCGGGCTATATCTCTTTTAAACGCAGCCAGCTTGATCTGAATACATATTATTATTTTTTCTTTAAGGCAGAAGGGGAATACAGCAATGTTATATGCATTCTGGATAACGGAACGAATCAGGTATTCTCTACTATGGAAGGCAACCGGGACGGCGGCGACTCTGCAGAGAGGCCGGATACCCCTGAAATTAATCAGCCTGTGCCTGACCCACCCGATACAGAGAATCTCCCTCAGTCACAGCCGGATACGGACATTCCCCCTCAGTCACAGCCGGATACGGACGGCACTCCTCAGCCACAGCCGGATACAGACACTCCTCCTCAGCCACAGCCGGATACGGGCACTCCTCCACAGCCGGATACGGACATTCCCATTCCGGACAGGCAGACAGATGCCAGCGGCAGTGAGGATGGAACAGAACCGGATGATTCCTCATCAAATGGCAGCAAAGTTCAGCCGGTCAAAGACAAAACAGCCCCTGCAGACAGAATGGCCGAATCGAAGAGACCCCAACAAAACACAAGCTCTGACTCCCCTTCAGAAAAGGCGGGAAAAGGTATAACCGGGATCTCAGGGACAAGATTGTCCTATCTGTATCAGGAATACGGGGATTACATTCCATTTTCAGCCCAAAATATAACAGTAAAAATCCCTTCCTCATATTTAAAGGGATTAGATATGAAGAACTCTGATATCCTTACCGTAGACATTCAAAAATCGGATGACCTGTCCTTCCGACTGCGTATACTGGTAAACAGCAGGGAAGTATTTCCCCATACCGACATGAAGGTTACCGTACGGATCGGCAGCAGTCAGATGCCTGATACCCTGTTTTTTGAGGGAAAAGAAACCGATATTGAGATAACGGAAGTAAACGGTTACGCATCTTTTGAAATACAGACCTCCGGTTTCTACGAGTTAAAATATCAGGACGATTCCTCATTAAAGTGTCCTAAAAAAAGAAAGGCAGTTCCCGCCGTCATACTGCTGGTATCCGCCATAGTTATACTATCCGTTTATTTTCTGCATTCCAAAAGAAAGCAGGTGAAAAACAGAATATGAAGCTGCGCAAAAATCTAATACGTACTATTTCAGCCTTTTCCCTCAGTGTCATTTGTTTCTTTCTGTTCCTTTTCTTTCTCTATGAAAAGGACAATAAATATACAGACAGTTGTCTGCAGCCAATCAGCGGCATACTCTGTCCAGATGAGGAATCCCTGGAAAAAGACATCTTTTATCTCACAAATCAGTGGCAGTTTTATCCTGACGCGAGCCTGACACCCCGGGACTTTAAGCAGGGATTGCCTGATATGCCGATGGAATTTATCACAATAGGAAAATACAATGATTTTTCTCTGGGAGACAGGGACAGGTCACCATACGGGAGGGCCACATACCGGATGTCAGTGGAGCTTCCTCAGAAAAGCAGGGTATACTCCCTGTATCTGCCGGAAATCTTTTCCTCCTATCGGCTGTATGTCAACGGTACATTGCTTACTTCCATGGGAAACCCGGATTCAAAAGACAGAAAAACAGGAATACAATCCGTCTCCTTTTCTGCCCGGGGTTCTGTTGAAATACTGATTCAGGCTGCCAATTTCAGCCACTACTACAGCGGTATGACATACCCGCCCATTTTCGGACTGGAAAAGAATATATGGCGATATCAGTATACCCGGCTGTTCCTGCACAACGTAGTTATAATTCTTGTCTTTCTGCTGTGCCTGTTTTCTGCATATTTCTTCCTGAAACTGCGGGACAAGAGAGCAGGGACTTTCTCTCTGATGGCTCTGTTGGTGACCGTTTACATTTCCTACCCGGTCTTCTATACATTTTTCAGCCCGGGCAATACTGTGTGGTACGGGCTGGAGCTGTTCACTACATATGCCATATATTTTTTATATGTCTATCTGCAGAATACTTTTTTAAACTGCCAGGCAAGGGGATATCGGATTTTCTCTGTGTTTCTGCTGCTGTTCAGCGCAACAGCCTTTCTATACGGCACATTTGGAAGCGCATTGCCTGCCGTACATGCTGCTTTCCCCTATGCTGTAACTGCTGTAAAGATTCTTGTATCTCTCTATCTGGCAGCTAATGTAGTGTATGCCGCAGTCTGCGGGGAGAATTTCTCTTTCTTTGTCCCTGCCCTGACCGGAATCGTATGCGTCTCCCTCTGGGCTGACCGCATTTTCCCTCTGTATGAGCCAAAATACGGAGGATTCTTTCCGGAATACTGCAGTCTGGCTGCTGTCACAGCCGGCGCCTTTTTCCTGTGGTCACAGCTCGCAGACGCTTACAGGCTGAATCATTTTTACGAAGAAGAAAGAAAGCGCCTGTCAACACAGGTGGCAGTGCAGAAGGCACACTACGGTGAACTGACCGAAAAGATAGAGGAATCTGCCAGGCAGAGACATGATATGCGCCACCATATGCTCACTCTGTATCAGTTTCTGGAAAAAGGCGAGGCGGAACAGGCCATGCATTATCTGGCAGGCTGCGATATCAACCAGGCAGCAGCAAACAGGGTAACCTACTGCAAAAATCCCATTGCCGATGCTCTGCTGCAGTATTATAAAAACATGTGCAGCCAAAATCACATTGCCTTTCTGGTCACCCTGGAAATGCCCCAGGACCTTCCCATTGAGGATATTGATATCTCAATTCTCTTTGGCAACCTTCTGGAAAACGCCTACGAATCCTGCCAGGAGTACCAGGGCGAACATCCGTTTATAAAAATAAGGGGAAAATACGGGGAGAACGGATTCCTTGTACGTTTTGAAAATACATTTTCTAATCCGCTAAAGGAAACGAATGGAAAGTTTTATTCAACAAAACATAACGGACCGGGAATCGGAACAGAATCGGTAAAGAAAGTAGTACAGCAGTACCAGGGGACTGTGGAGTTTGCCAGGGAGGGGCATGTCTTTCAGGTCTCCATCATACTGCCCATTTAAAAAAAGCAGACGGCCATTATTTCACAGGCCGCCTGCTTCAGTCACTCAACCATAACCGTCAGTTCATCATCTCCAAGGACTTCCCAGGTAAAGTTTTCATTTCTTCCTTCCACTCTGAGTTTAATGGCAGCGCCTGTCCTCTCCGCTCTTACTTCCATGACTGTACATCCTCTAACATCTGTAACAGAGGCCTCCGCCTTACTTCCCTCATCCGGAAAGTACAGAAGCAGGTTTACACCGTCTGCATAGTCGTAATCCGGCCTGTCACAGTTTCCACCCGCCGGAATAATACTGCCGGGACGTACAAGAAGGGGAAGGGTAAAGTAATCATGGCTTTCTTTCTGCCAGCCGCCGCCTGTCAGAGTCTTCCCTGTCAGTATATTTATCCAATTCCCTTTCGGAAGATAATATTCAACTTCCCCGGATTCCCTGAACACAGGTGCAACAAGAAGCGAGTCGCCCAGCATATACTGCTTATCCAGTGTTTCACAGCAGCGGTCCTCCGGAAATTCCAGGAACATCGGCCTCATCAAAGGGATTCCTTCCTCATGGGTTTTTACCGCCTGACTGTAAAGGTAGGGCATCAGCGCACATTTTAACTTAACAAATCTGCGCAGCACATCACACGCCTCCTGGTCAAACACCCAGGGAACCCGGTATGAGGAGGAACCGTGCAGACGGCTGTGCGTGCTCAAGAGTCCAAACTGGCACCAGCGCTTGTATATATCAGCGGAAGCTGTGTTTTCAAATCCGCTTATATCGTGGCTCCAGAAACCAAAACCGGCACACGCAAGGGAAAGGCCGCTGCGGATGGTCTCTGCCATGGACGGATATGACGCGGAACAGTCACCGCCCCAGTGTACAGGGAATTTCTGGCCTCCCACTGTAGCTGAACGGGCAAAAAGAACTGCCTCGCCCTCTCCTCTTTCCCTTACCAGCAGCTCAAATACTGCCCTGTTATATAAATATGTATAATAATTATGCATTTTTACGGGATCTGAGCCGTCATGGTATACAATATCCCTGACCGGTATGCGCTCACCAAAATCCGTCTTAAAACAATCCACTCCCATGTCCAGCAGTTTCTTCAGTTTGCCCTGATACCAAGCCGCTGCGTCCGGATTGGTAAAATCCACAATTCCCATACCTGCCTGCCACATATCCGTCTGCCATACATCACCGTTCTTCTTTTTCAGAAGATATCCCTCCTTCATAGCCTCCTCAAACAGGGGGGATTTCTGGCCGATATAGGGGTTGATCCAGACACATATTCTGAGCCCTCTCTCATGGTACCGCTTAAGCATACCCTCCGGGTCCGGAAATGCAGCCGGATCCCAGGTGAAATTACACCATTCATAAGCCTCCATCCAGTAACAGTCAAAATGGAACACATGAAGGGGAATATCCCTGTCAGCCATTCCCTGTATAAAACTGCCGGTTGTCCCCTCATCATAATCTGTTGTAAAAGAGGTGGTAAGCCAGAGGCCAAAAGACCAGGCCGGAGGAAGTGCAGGTCTTCCCGTCAGTTTCGTGTACAGTGCCACCGTTCCTTTGGGGGTATGCCCGTTCACGATGTAATAAGCAAGCCGCTCGCCTTCCACGGAAAATTGTACTCTCTCCACCTTTTCACTTGCAATTTCATACGAGGCATCCCCCTCCTCGTCAAGAAGTACTCCATACCCCTTATTCGACAGATAAAAAGGGATATTCTTATAGGTGATCTCACTGGCTGTTCCGCCGTCCTCATTCCACATCTCTACACTCTGCCCGTTTTTTACAAACGGCGTAAATCGTTCTCCCAATCCGTAAATATATTCATCTACATCAAGGGCAAGCTGTTCAACCATATATACTCTGCCGTTGTTTTCATTCTTCATGTATGCCATATTTCTGAATCCTGTATTCGTCAGCTCCCTGTCACCGTCCAGAAAACGGATTCCCCAGGATTTCGGCCTTTTGTCTACAACAGCTGTGGTCCTGCCGCTTTGAAAACTTATGATATTCTCATCTTCCTCTATCACTACACGAGGAGCACACTGGACAGTTTCAGCAGATGGCCCTCTTGAGACCGTCCCCTCAAAGTGAGTAACCGAAACTTTTATGATATTCTCTGCAGGGCTTGTCAGACGAATGGTGAGAAGCCCCTGATTCAGACAGTCACCTCTGTCAGCAATGTGTCTGCCCGGAGCATAGATGACCAGTTCCCCATTCTTTACTTTATGTGAGGAATATTCTGCCGCGTAAAGCGGCGTGATTCCTTTTTTTACACACCAGTATCCGTCCGTAAATTTCATTTTCCGTCTCCTTAATTTCCGAATGACAGTTCCTCTGCGATTCTGCACAGTCTGTCATAACATCTGTCAAAAAACATCTGATAAGATTTGCAAAAGCAGTTCACAGCCTGTCCCTGTTCCTCCTCCACACGGTTTCTGTGGCAGCCGCCCCGGCACACAAAATAGTACCGGCAGTTTTTACACCGTGCAGTTTGATTGCGGGAATTCTCCACAAACCCGGATACTGCTCTTTTTTCGTATATTTCCGCAAAGGAATTTTGATTGAGATTTCCAATGCCGTATCCATCCAGTACATAAAAATCACAGGGATATACGCTGCCGTCCGCCTCCACCACATTCTGCAGACCACAGACGCCGTTCTGTTCACATGCATCAGGATAGCTTCCCATTAATATAGCAATATAGTTTTCAAACTGACGTATATACGGTTGTCTTCCCTTTCGGTAATCCATATACCACAGCTCAAATAAATCTATCAGAAACCTGCCGTACACTTCAGGTTCCAGTCCATATTCACCGCCTCGTCCGTCATTTTCCAGGGAGTCCAAACATGCGATATACTGCTGGTAAGAAAAGCCCCATTTCCTGTACTGCTCATAAATCCTGGAGATTCTGGGCGCTGTTTTTTTGTTGACTACAGTCAGGACATTAAACTCCACATGATATGCCTTCAGCATCTGCGCTGCCTCAAATACTTTTGAAAATGTACCGTTTCCGTCTTTATCCCTTCTGCAGGAATCATGTGTGCATCGGATTCCGTCTATGGAAAGCCCTACAAGAAAATGGTTTTCATGGAGGAAACGGCACCAGGATTCATCCAGAACATATCCGTTGGTCTGCAGCGCGTTCTGAATCACCAAAGAATGCCTGTTATATTTTTTCTCAAGCCTTATCACATTTTCAAAAAATCCAAGACCGGCAAGCGTCGGTTCTCCGCCCTGAAAGGCAAAGGTACATTGCCCTTCCGCGAATTCCAGTGATTTTCTGATCACATTTTCCAGGGTCTCCGGGGACATGAGCCCCAGATTCCCTTTTTCCCTGTGATTTACTTCATCCGTATAGAAGCAGTAGGTACATCTCATGTTACACAAACCTGACGCAGGCTTTATCATCACATTTAACGCAGGCACTTTTCTTTTCCCTCGCATTCACTCTTAATTTAAACGGTACGCCATCTCCATAGTGAAGCGGGCGCTCTCCCTGTCTGTTTCAGGGATTACAGTATCTATAAAACGTTCTATCACATTTCTGTCAATGGAGCGGATACCCCCTGCACTGCAGAATTCTTTGAACTGTTTTACCAGTTCCTCTTCCTTCATATAAGGTGAGGCTACATTTTTCAAAGCTGAGAACTGCCATTTTGCAGGTTCTTCCCACTGATACTCCTCCAGACCGCTCACGGGGTCGTAGGTTTCCTTCTCTTTTCTCATCTCAAGGACCATCTCTGCGGTGACACACTCCTCAACCGGAAATCCCATGCGGCAAAACTGTTCCTTCGGTGCATCATTCTCCTTCATAAGCCGTATCATCGCATTTATCAGCTCCGCCTCTTTATCCGGGTCATCCAGAGGATGCTTCTGTTCGGGATCATTTTCCAGATCAAACAAAAGGTCTCCGTACCGGAAGCAGGATGCCACCGCTCCCCACTCCTCAGAGGACGGAATTTCCAGAACCGGACAGCCTTTTGTAAAGGAGAATGGCTGTCTCAGCTTCATACCCTGCAGTTTCTCCGGTGCCATTCTGGAACGCATGACAGTGGGCATAAGTGTGTATTCGGCCAACGGCTGATTTTCCTTTTTTGCCGGCCCCCTCATGTAAATATACCTGCCGTCAGTGATGTTGATCATTGACCCAAAGAGGCCGAATATTCCGTATTTTCTTACAGGTTTATCCGTTTTGATCACATCTCTTAATGCAGAGCCCTGCATATCCTTTGGAATATCGGTTTGGAAATAATCCAGAAGCGTTGGGGCCAGATCAATATTCTGCACAAGAGACTGCCTGCGTTCTCCTTTCACACCGCTTCTTGGGTCCCATATGAAAAGAGGCGTCCTGGCCATCTCATTGTATAGAGGCATAACCCCCTTTGCCCACCAAAGATGTTCGCCCAACATAAACCCATGGTCTGTATTCACGATCAGCATGGTGTCATCCCACATCTCATATTCATCCATCAGATCAAGGACCAGGCCCAGATAATGGTCACACATACTCAGAAGCGCCCGGTATTTATTGCGTACACCGGATACCACCTCTTTACTTTCTGTGACAGGACCGTAGGGTGGCCAGTCAAGAGGACACAGCTCCTCCCCCTCCATCCTGTAAAGTTCCTGATACTCTTCGGGCGAGAAGAAAGGTTCATGCGGGTCAAAGGTTTCAATCTGCAGAAACCAGTTGTCACAATCCTGATTCTCCCTGATAAATGCAAGGCCGTTTGAGAAGGTCTTCGCCTGCGGGAAATCCTTTTCTTCCTTTATATGTCTGCGGTTTGCACAGTCCTGACGCCTCATGTTATTTCCAATGGGATCTCTTGGAAACGGCCCGAAAGACCCCGGGTGATCCTCTGCCCGCACTTTCAAGTCAGCTTTCCATGGATCTCCCTCCTGGCCTCTTGAGCACTCCCAGGAATTATAACGTGTGTGGTAAGTAGCACCGCCATCCTCCCAGTAGTGCTGATGGTCTGATACCAGGTGGGTATAGATACCGTTTTTCTTCAGTATCTCCGGCATAGAATCATCAAAGGGTTCCAGAGGACACCATCCTCTGTGAAGAAAATTCAGTCTGCCTGTATGCAGTTCCCGTCTGGCCGGCATACACGGCAGGCTGCCCACATAGGAATTGTCAAATGTCACACACTTTTCCCCAAGGCGGCGGAAATTAGGCATCTTCGTCAGTTCATTGCCGTAATTGGGAAGGAAATGACGGTTCAGAGAATCGTACATCACCATAATTGCTTTCATAATTCAGTCTCCTCTCAGTTCTTCATTCCGGATGATACGATTCCCTGCACAAAGTATTTCTGCGCGCAGGCATATACGATCACCATAGGTATTACTGTGATAATGGTAGCTGCCATCAGGTAGTTGTAATGGGTCATGGAACTGCCCCGGAACATCTGCAGCCCAAGCTGCACAGTCTTCATCTTCTCAGACTGGGTCATAATAAGCGGATAGAAAAAATCATTCCATGTGGCAACAGACTTCAGGATCGTCAGTGTTGCCAGTATAGTCTTGGAAAGAGGCAGGTAAATAACAAAATATGTCTTTATCACACCGCATCCGTCTATCCTGGCCGCATCGTCCAGAGATGTGGGGAATGTAGAGTAAAACTGTCTGCACAGAAAAATACCGAATGCCCCTGCCAAAAACGGCACGATCAGGGAACCATAAGTATCAAGAAGACCTGTCCCGCCCTGACCCAGAATGTTATTGCCTCCGAAAAGCGGAGCGGAGCGCATCATGACATACTGAGGTATGATAATGGACTGGGGAGAGACCATCATTCCCAGCAGAACACTCATAAACAAGAATTCCCTGCCCTTAAACTTCAGCCTTGCAAACGCATACCCTGCCATTGAGTTAAAGATCAGACTTCCCACCACAGTAACCGCGGTTATGAACAGGCTGTTCTTGAAATACTGGAACCAGTCCCCCATGGCAAATGCCTGCCGGAAGCTTTCAATATTGCCGAAACTCTCGGGAAGCCATTTGAAGCTTGCCATGGAAATCTCAGGATCTGTCTTAAATGCTGTCAGCACTGTAAAAATAATAGGCACCAGCGTGATGAGAACCCAAATGATCAAAACAGCATAGCTGATTCCTTTCACCAGATTTTCCTTTTTCTTTTTTCCCATATCAGCCAAGGTCATTCTCGTCACCTCCACCAAATCTCATATTAATCAGAGTGATCGCAAAGATTATCACCATAAGCACCACAGCCTGCGCGGAGGCATAACCCATTTTATAGTATTCAAAACCGTTTCTGTATATTTGATGTGCAATTGTCGTTGTGGAGTTCATAGGGCCTCCGTTTGTCACGATCAACACCTGTCCAAAGACCTGGAAAGAGTTGATGCACGCCATGACGAACACAAAAAAGGTCGTGGGCTTTAACATGGGAATTGTCACATGAATAAACTTTTCCCATGCAGTGGCCCCGTCAATGCTGGCAGCTTCATACAGGTAATCCGGTATGCCCTGCAGCCCGGACAGGAACAGGATCATGTTGTATCCGGTGGTGCTCCAAATACTCATAATGGCTATGGAGATCATTGCCATGGAAGCACTGCTGATCCACGGCACAGCCTGCATTCCAAGGTCTTTCAGTACCTTATTGAGAATACCTGAGGTGGTATCGTACAGATACAGCCAGGCCATGGATACCGCTACCATGGAAAAGATATTGGGCAGATAGAAAAGCGTCCGCAGAAATCCTTTTCCTTTTAATTTCTGGTTCAGGAACATTGCCAGCGCAAGTCCCAGCAGCATAGCCGGGACAATCGCAAGCAAACAGTAAAACAGGGTATTTCCAACACTTTTTATAAAAATAGGGTCTTTTGTAAGCTGAATATAATTGCTGATTCCTACAAAATGGGCTTTGCTTAGGTTATAGTCTGTAAAAGACATGGCAATGGTCCAGATAACTGGAATCAGAACAAAAAACAGGTATATGAGATAACTGGGAGCGATCAGCAGATACGCCGCATTCTGCTGTTCCAGCTTTCCCCTCTTCTTTCCGATCCTCTTCATAATCATAGCCTCCTATTTACCGGCCTCCACAACTGCGTTCCACTGCGCTGCACTGTCCTTCAAAGCTGCCGCCGCATCTGTACCGTTAAACACGGATTCCATTGCCGGACCTATGTTAGACTGCGCCTCACCGAAATTGGGATGCATGGGTTTTCCGTAAGAAAATGATTTATCATATGAATATACAATATTCTCATAGTCCGGATTAATCTTAATATAATCCTCATTTAAGGACTTTCTTCCTGAATAGTGGCCTGCAATCTCAGCAAACTGTTTCAGGGATTCCTTTGAGAACATATGAAGGAGCATGTCTGCCGCCACATCGGGGTTTTTGGAGTTCGCATTTGCTGCCAGATAATCTCCGATCAGCAGCGTAGGCATTTCATTCTTTATACAGCCTATCTGTCCCGGGAAAGCACTGTCGTCTGTCACATATCCCTGGTTAGCATCAATCGCCATGGCTGCCACACCTGATGCCACACCTGTCGTACCTGCCGCGGCGTCCTGGAAGCATACATTTCCCGACTCATAAAGTTTGTTCATATACTCCATTGCCTGTATGCCCGCATCCTGGTCATAAACTGCCAGATAATCATCATCCCACAGCGCCGGTTCATCTGTAAACATTCCCATATAGGTAAAGAGCTCCTGTACTTCATCCGGGTCAATCTCCAAACCATAGGTCACAACATTGCCGCTGTCATCCCTGACTGTCATCTTTTCAACCAGTTTTTCAAAATCTTCGGGACTCTTAATATTAAGCTCCTCCTCTGTAACACCGTTCTGCTCAGCGATATCTTTTCTGTAGAAAACGGTTCTGTTGGACGGTTTGAATAAAGCATAGTAATCACCGTCGCGCTGACAGATCTCCAGGATATTTTCATAAAAATCGTCGTATCCGTCCCAGTCCTCCGGAAGATATTCACTCAGGTTCAGAAGGTTTCCCGCTCTCTGTACAGAACCGATCTGTCCGTATCCCAGCATAAAAATATCAGGACCGCTGGCGCCTGCAAGGCCTGTATTCAGCTTTGTAAAGTAATCGCTCCATGGTATGTAAGTGAGCTGATAGTCCACATCTGCGTTCTCCTCACAGTATGCATCCAGAACTGTTTTGTATGCCTTGTCTGCATCGGCATCACCACTGCCTGCGATCCAGATATTCATGACTGTTTTTTCTGTCTCTTTCCCACCTTCGGTTTTTGCTTTGTCAGAACCCCCCTGACATGCGGTACACAGCATCATGGCAGCCATTCCCAATGCGATCAAACTTTTTTTCTTCATACTTTTTTCCTCTCCATTTACCATTATTTGGTTAAGCGCTTTCTCATTTAAATTTTATTAATATTTTTATATATGGCAGCAACTTCACAAGATTTCCCCTGTTTCATGTGGCAATTCCTTCCTTTTATCCACGAATCGTTGTAAAAATCACTGTCTTCGCTTTAGGTTAAGCGCTTTCTCATGGTGTTACCATACATCAATTTAGACAATTAGTCAATATATTCTTTTTATATTTTATTTTTTTATAATTTATGCACAAATACAGATATTGTTTTTTGTTAATAATGTTTTGATTCTTTTGCGTAACCGTTTACACAATTTTATTGACAAATAAGGCTTTCTCATTTAAAGTAATACTAACAAGATTTAACTGCCCGTGCCGCGGGCGGGGCATCAAAAGGAAAAGGATAAAAATATGGAATCTCAAAAAAACATAACGATATATGATATAGCACAGGCAACGAATCTGTCTATCGCTACCATTTCCAGGATCATTAATAAAAAGGGCCGTTATTCGGCAGAGACGGAGTCCAGGGTTATCAAGGCCATGGAGGAATTAGGCTATACCCCCAGCGCCAGCGCGCAGAGCCTGGCCTCCAACCAGACACATACCATCGGACTGGTTCTGCCGTTTTGGAGCATACAGCAGCCAAATGATGACTTTACCATTCAGTTTCTGAGCGGCGCCACGATTGCAGCCAATCACCTGAAATACGACCTTCTGCTGGACAACCGCTCTTTTGTTCCGTCAGCCTCTACCAGCCAGATCATAAAACGCCGGAGGGTTGATGGCTTTATCTTTGCGTCAGTGGGAAACAGTTATCAGCACTTCATGGCAGAACTCATCGCTGCTGACTTCCCAACCATTTACACCGGAGTGCAGCTCCCCTTTGACAGGAACGGCAACAATGTCTACGGCGGACATGAAATATACAAACAGGATTTCCTGGAAATCTGTTATCAGAAGGGCTACCACAACACAGCGCTGTTCACCAGCTACATGCAGGCACAGGAACTGCAGATGGTGGAGATCAGCCGGCAGATCGTGGAGGATTTCCGGCTGAAGAAGGGGCTTACTCAGGAGCAGTGCCGCTTTATCATGTATGATTATTACAATCCCAAAAGCTTCCAGTATGCGCTGGAAGAACTACTGACTCAGAAAAACCCTGTGGAGGCAATCTATCTGGATCAATTCCCCACCTGCAGCCAGGCCTATAGTATTATAAAAGCCATGGGGCTGCGCATCCCTGAAGACGTGGCTGTGGTGGCAACCAGCCACTACTCACGGGGAGGAGAAGAATTCTCTCCAAAACTGACCACTACCTATGTACATTCCTATGAAATGGGATACCGGGCAGTGGAACTGCTGGTCAACAAAATAGAAAAGAAGGGACTGGAGATCGAACACGATGTCCCCTACTCTTTCCTGTACAGGGAGAGCTTTTCCCCGTCGAAAAAGACCCAGAATCAATAGAGTAGGAGGGAGTGACTAGCTCCCGTCCTCTCACACCACCGTGCGTACCGTTCGGTACACGGCGGTTTCAATAGTTGACATGCACAGACTGATAGGCTGTGGCTAAATCATAAAAGCCACTGTTTATCAGTCTTTCTTTTAACATAGCTCTCTTTACTGTCGTAAGATTTGAAGAGAACCAATGTCCTTTTCGACTGTTAGCCGCTATATGTGCATAGTATTCTGGAATTCCCATTCTGATTAGATTTCTCTTTTTCGTTTTAGGCAGCTTCCACTGTTTCCATATACACATGCGTATTCTGTGATAGAGCCATCCGTTGATATCTTCTATGTTGTTCTTCATGCTTGCGATTCCGTAGTAATTCAGCCAGCCCCTAGCATACACCTTTATCTCTTCAAGACTCGGTTTTATGCTCTGACACTTCTTACGGGAAGATAAGGTTTTCAGTTTTGACTTAAATTTCTTCCATGACTTTGGATGAACTCGGACATATATGCCACTACCATTCCTTCCCAACGTAAAGCCAAGGAACTTAAATTTTCGGATTGCAAACACACTGACAGTACGGCTTTTCTTTCTGTTCACTGTTAGTTTCAGTTTCTCTTCGAGATATTTCGTACTGCTTTCCAAAAGTCTTTCTGATGCTCGCTTGCTCTTTGCTAACAACACTATGTCATCAGCATATCTGACACAAGGCACACCTCTCTTAAAGAACTCTTGGTCAAACTCATTCAGATAGATATTTGCCAGTAACGGCGAAAGATTTCCACCTTGCGGAGAACCTTCTTCCGTTTCCATTACCACTCCATTTTCCATTACACCACTTTTCAGATATCGTTTTATGAGTTGGATTTCTCTTTCATCTTTTACATTCTTGCGTAAAAGGTTTAATAACAGTTCATGATTTAACGTATCAAAATATCTCGATAAATCCAGCGATACCGCATAGGTATAGCCTTGTTCTGCATACTCTTTTACCTTAAGGATTGCGTCTTTTGCGCTTCTGTTCGGGCGATATCCGTAACTCGTTTCGCTAAAGAGTGGTTCATAGATTGGCATTAGCTGTTGTGCTATTGCCTGTTGTATGGTTCGGTCTATCACTGTCGGTATGCCTAGCTTTCGCACACCACCATCTGCTTTTGGGATTTCAACTCTCCTTACTGGAGACGGAGTATATTTCCCTCTTAATATTCGGTCTGTCAACTCCTTTTGATGTTCCCTTAAATATGGGAGTGCTTCTTCAACGGTCATTCCGTCAATTCCCGCCGCTCCCTTGTTTGCCTTTACTCTTTTGTACGCTCTGTTCATGTTGCCCTTGTACAGTATCGCCTCTAAGAGTTTCGGCTGTGCACTGTCTCTTTCTTTCCATATCCGATTGAACGACCTAGACGCTTTCGCATACCCTTCATGTTCCGCACTATCTCTTTGCGAACAGCCATTGTTCATGTTTTCTGTCATTGTAAGTCATTCCTCCCTTTCTCGGTCATACTCAAGGCTCCTATTGATTCGGTCCTTCATCTTTCGACTACTATGACCTCTGCTGACTTCTGTGCGTTCAGCATAACCTTACAGTTATGGTTACTCCTTTCAGAGCATTCCACACAGACCTCCCTGGGTACCACACGTTTCCTTCTCTCCATCTATCTGCCACATTTATCATGCATGATTCCGTGTAGTTATTGGGCTTCGACTTGTTATGCAGCCTTACCCTCATGCATAACCTTTTATGTGATTTCTGTTCGTCAGACCGGAGATTTGCCCATGGGTTAGTATGTTCCCCATATCCAGCTTCCTTCCGATTCCGTCTCACGGCGGACACCCTTGCTTTCGGCTATATCCTTCCCACTACTACAATAGAATTATGGATAAGGTACATGACAACCAACCATGTCCATATCCTTCTTATTGCTCAAGCTGTTAGAATGAAGGGAACAATGGTATGACTGCTTCCCACTTGGACTTCGCGTCCGTCCGGTAGAATGTCAGCCTGCCCTCATTCGCAGCATTCGTTTTACGCAGGTAGAGCTACTACAATAGAATTATGGATAAGGTACATGACAACCAACCATGTCCATATCCTTCTTATTGCTCAAGCTGTTAGAATGAAGGGAACAATGGTATGACTGCTTCCCACTTGGACTTCGCGTCCGTCCGGTAGAATGTCAGCCTGCCCTCATTCGCAGCATTCGTTTTACGCAGGTAGAGCTATTACGTTCGTGTCAGCCAGTAGTTAGAATAAGCAATGAGTAAAGCCGACCTTACCATTGGCAAAATACAAAACAAGGAGAATACAATGAATGCAGTAGGTATTGACGTATCAAAAAACAAAAGTACAATCGCTATCCTCCGCCCATTCGGAGAGATTGTTGCTAAACCATTTGATGTAAAACACACATCTTCTGACATAACATATCTAATTAGCCAGTTGAAAAGCTTAAATGGCGATACTCGAATTGTTATGGAACATACTGGCCGATACTATGAGCCCATGGCGCAGTGGTTATCAGACGCTGGTTTATTCGTAAGTGCCATTAATCCTAAACTAATAAAAGACTTTGGTAATAATACATTACGTAAAGTAAAAACAGACAAAGCTGATGCAATAAAAATCGCACGCTACACTCTTGATAACTGGTGTGAACTTAAACCATACAACAACACGGATGAATTACGCCGACAACTGAAAAACATGAACCGCCAGTTTGATTTCTACATGAAACAGAAAACAGCCATGAAGAATAATCTTATTGCTCTTCTTGATGAAACATTTCCAGGTATAAATACCTTCTTTGACAGCCCTGCAAGAAATGATGGAAGCCAAAAATGGGTGGATTTTGTCACTATCTTCTGGCACGTTGACTGTGTACGTAGACATTCTATTTCTTCGTTCTCTGAGCGGTATCAATCTTGGTGTAAAAAGAAAAAATATAATTTTCAGTCCCAAAAGCCTAACGATATATATGAATTTAGTCACGATCTTATCGCAACACTGTCAAAAGATAATGTAACGAAACTTTTGATTCAGCAAGCAGTTGATCAGCTAAATATAGCCTCAAAAAATGTGGAATCACTTCGTCTCCTTATGAACCAGACTGCCGCTAAACTTCCAGAATACCCAATAGTACTTGATATGGCTGGGGTAGGAACTACACTCGGCCCGCAACTGATAGCTGAAATCGGTGATGTATCCCGTTTTTCTCATAAAGGTGCTCTAACTGCCTATGCCGGGGTTGATCCAGGTGCCAATCAATCTGGTGACTATGAGCAACAAAGTGTTCGAACATCAAAGCGAGGAGCTCCACAACTCAGAAAAACCTTATTTCTAATTATGGACTCACTTATGAAACTGGCACCTCCAGATGATCCGGTATACGGATTTATGATGAAAAAACGTGCTCAAGGCAAAGATTATTACGTTTATATGACCGCTGGTGCAAACAAATTTCTCCGTATTTATTACGGACGAGTCAATGAATACCTCTCATCATTGACTTCTTAATAGTAGTTTTTCATCTTTCCCTTTTCAGCCGGCAATAATTGGCGGCTTTATTGTGATACCAATTTTTTAATATAACTTATTTTAAAAATAACTATTGACTTTTTCTTTGCAGGCTACCGGGCGGATTCGAGACTTTCACTCGTTGGAAACGTGCGCCGCCAGGCGCACATAAGAAAAGGAGGATTCCACTCTGCCCTTCAGAGAGAAATCCTCCTTTTTCTATAAACCGTTTATGGCAGCAAAACATAATTTCCCGCCAAATCTTCAAACGTATCCCGTTTTCTGATAAGACAGACCTCCCGGTCCTCTTTTACCAGAACCTCTGCCGGTCTAAGCCTTCCATTATAATTAGAACTCATAACATGACCGTAGGCGCCTGCATCCAATACACCGATAACATCTTTTTCCCTCATAGAGGGAAGCATTCTATCCTTTGCCAGAATGTCTCCACTCTCACAGATATTTCCTACAACAGTAACCCTCTCCTTCTTCCCAGACATTTCCACGCTTTTTCCATATACCTCAATCTCATGATATGAATCATATAATACAGGACGCATAAGAACATTAAACCCAATATCTGTACCGATATATTTATTCTCATGATTGTTTTTTACTGCAGTTACAGTCCCCAAAAGAACAGAGGATTCTGCCGTCACATAACGGCCGGGTTCCGCTCTGAATATGATCTCTCTTCCATATTCTTCTGCAAAACGGTACATGATCTCATCCAGCTCTTTTCCCAAATCCTTTAAATCCAGCCTCTTTTTCTTATCCTCTTTATGATAAGAGATACCGAATCCCCCGCCAAAATCCACAAATTCCAAATCAGGGAACTCCTTTGCGCAGTTCAGAATAGAATCTACACTCTTCAAATACTGCTCTTTATCCAGAAACAGAGAACCAATATGCTGATTCAGACCAATCAGAGCGAGGTTATGGCGGGCAAGTATCTCCTTCACTTCATGCAGCATTTCCGCATCAATTCCGAATTTCGTCTCCTTGCCTGCTGTCACAACTTTCTGGTGGTGTCCTGCACCGTGTCCCGGATTCAGACGAATGGCAACCTTTCCACCCGGATTCAGCCTGCCATACTGCTCCAGCTGAGACAGGGAATCCACACTGGTAGTCACCCCTGCCTCTATGGCATAGCACATCTCCTCCTCAGACACATTATTACAGATATAAAAAATCTGGTTCGGCTCATAACCTGCCATTTTTGCCAGATATATTTCTCCCGGTGACATGACATCCACCTCAAGGCCTTCTTCCTTGACAATCTGCAGAAGGGCCGGGTTAAAATTTGCCTTTATAGAATAATCAATTACAAAATGCGGATATGTCACCATTTGTTTCAATTCCCTGCACCGGGAACGCAAAATACCTTCATTATATACATAAACCGGACTGCCGTATTTGGCAGTCATCTGTTCTGGCTCCATAGTTCCAAAGAAGCCTGCTTCTCTCAGGTTGTGCTCCATAATCGCTTCTCCTTTTTACACTTTTCCATGCTTAATTCTTGACAAATTATATCCTATTCTTTATAATTTGTAAAATAAATTAATTGCATAGATATGATTCGTTTTTTTGATAGGAGTTCTTATGAATACAACGTCCCTTGAAACTTTTTTAGTGCTCAGTAAAATACGTAATTTCACAAAAGCTTCCGAAGCGCTTTTCGTAGCCCAGTCAACTGTCACAAACAGAATTGCCGAGTTGGAAAAAGAACTGGGACAGCCATTATTTATCCGCAGCTCAAGGAGCCTGAAACTGACAGAGGCCGGTATCAAATTTACAGATTACGCCAACCGTATAATCGCACTGGAGAAATCGGCTGTGGCTGCGCTGAACACCCAGGACTTTTCCGAGGAGAGTCTGCATATCGGTACCACCAACACCATTTATGAATGCCATCTGCGGACGCCTCTGCTTGACTATATGCAGGAACACAGGAAAGTAAATGCAAAGGTCACCATATCACATTCCATGGAACTTCTCCATGCACTTCAGGATGATCTGCTGGATTTTGCCTTTACTTATATCCCGCTGAAAAAGCAGGGATTTAACTGCCAGTGTTTCAAAAAAGATGAGCTGGTTCTTGTCTGCCGCTGCAGTGACACAACATACCAGAAGGGTATCACCAGGAAAGAGCTACCAAAACTGAACTACCTATTCTGCAATTTTGCCCTGCAGGAGGTAGGACTCTTTATCCGCCAACTCTTTCCTGACAATTACCAGTTTCCCTTTGAGATAGACAACAGTACAAAGCTTCTGGACTTTGTTCTGGCAGGACTGGGGTATAGTTTTCTTCCCCTGAGTCTTGTAAAAAAGGAGATTGAAGCCAACAGGCTCCGCGCTGTGCCCCTGCTGGATTTTGACTCACCTAAAATAAATAATTATCTCACCATGAAAGAGACTCTGAAGTTTCCCTTTGCACTTTAAACGCATCTGTCCGGTCATCTGAACAGTTGCCTCTATACCACTTTTTTCTGCTGCTGTGCCAGACTGTCAAACTTATTTTCCAGCAGTACCAGTCTGGTCTCCAGTTGATTCACTTTCAGATGGTACAGCTCATTCGTCTGTGAAACACTCAGTGCCTCTGTAAATTTGCGGCTCAGATCCACATGATTCTCTGCAACGATTTTAATGTTGCGCTGAATTTCATTTTCTATGATACACTTGGTCTGCTCCAGATCACTCTTTACAATGGCAAGATCTTTTTCAAGATTATCAAGCCGTGTTTCAACCTTATTGAGCTGTACTTTTATTCCTCTTATGGATTCTTCTACCTGTTCAAATCTTTTATCAATCTGTCTGAACTTTTCATCTATCTGCTCGAACCGCTTATCAATCTGTTCAAACCTCTTATCAATCTGTTCAAATCTCTTATCGATCTGTTCAAATCTCTTATCGATCTGTTCAAACCGCGCTTCCGTTCTCTCTGTACTCTCGTCCAGACGTTTATTTACCTGTTCAAATCTTTCATTTACCTGCACATATAATGGCTGCAGCTTATTGTCAAACAACCTTTCCAGTGTATTGATATCTTCAGATGTAAATCCCATATCATATCCCCTTTCCAACGCGCATTCGCTGTCTTACCGGCATCCAGATCTTACTTACTGTCTGCCGCTGTGGACAGCCGGCTTTCATCCACAGACTGCGAAGTATCCGTAAGACCTGACTGCTTTACTTGTTATGCTGTATAGCTTATCATATAAGAGTGCAAATTTCTATTGACATTTTGCATATTTGCATTTTTTGTAGACAGTGCGAAAATTTGCCCTTTTTCATTTTCTTAAATTTGTATCTATCTGCTGAAAATTTATTTTTGGGGGACATTTTTACATCTCTCTTCCGATTTTCTCTATTTTATGTCCATTCATCATTATATATTTTCACTATAAATTACCGAATACGCAGTGAGCGCAGTAAATGTGCAGGCCTGACTGACAGTTACAAATCACGTTTCATCGTTCCCGGTAAACCCGTACACCTCATAGGCTGTATACTCTTTATCAAAATGATACCCCAGTTTTTCCGCCAGCGCTGCCGAAGCAGGATTCTGGGCATCCCAGCTTGGATACATGCCTCTCTCCAGACAGTCAAGAATCAACTGTGCGGCACAGCACAGTGCCAGTCCCTTCCTTCTGTAATCCTGACGGGTATCCACCTCTATCTCAATCCCCTGCTTATATACGGTATAGGAGGATGCACCTGCCGCAAGAATATGCCGGTCCATGGCGGCGACCCCAAGCCCCCGCCTCCTGTAATCCTCATAATCCCTAAACTGTGAACACAGGTCCGCAGACCAGGATTCACCCATAGCACGCCTGTAGATTTCGCCGTCTATTCTGTGCAGCGAAAATCCTTCCGGACAGTTCTTTACTATTTCCTCAAGTTTCTTTTTATCAAATACGTCCGGTTCTTTCCTGATCGCATAGCGTATCACTTTCTTGGAACATCCCCGGTAAACATCCTCTATCATATCCTCCCAATCTGCAGAAGGCGGTACCATAATGACAAACTCAGATTCCCTGTCATCCGGTTTATTCCGCACAAGCCGCGCAGAGGGATTTCCCGCAAAGAAACAAAAATCCCCGACTACAATCTGTGCAGACTGCGGATCCTCCTCTGTATCTGCATAAGCTCTTCCCATACAGTCCTGAAGACAGGACCAGATCAAAGTCTCCTCCCAGCCTGCAAATAGATCCGCAATTTTACTTTTATCCAAAATCTCCACTGCTTTTTCCATACATCTCTCTTTCCCACGCAGTATCTCTGCCTATTCCAGTCAAATCCGTCTCCGCCGCATAAAGTTATCTACCCATATATAAATACCGTGAACGGCAGAACACACACTCCCGCCGGGTCATCTGATTCACTGGCGTGAACAACAGTTTTTACAGCTACCAGTATAACACATTCATAAATTTCATGTTGACATTTTCGACTCACCTGCATATAATAAATAGTTGTTTCTCACAACAGTTGTAATTTACAACTATTTTAAGGAGGCCGTTTTATGAATAACCATTTTGTCAGCATTATCAGGCGCTGTGAATTGTCATATGTAAGAGCCGAAATGGAAAAATACGGGCTGATTCCTCTGGAAGGCAGACTGATCCGTATCCTCAAGGACAAGAGCTGCAGCCAGGAGGAAATGGCCGAATATCTGAATCTGGATAAGGGCAGAATCGCCAAAAACCTGGCATCCCTGGAAGAAAAGGGGTTTATATGCCGCAGAGTCAATGAAAATGACAGGCGCCAGAAATTTGTATCCCTGACGGAGAAGGGAGAGGAAATCTATGAACATATCCGGGATATTTACAGATCCTGGGACGAAATCTGTTATACCGGCTTTTCCCAGGAGGAACAGCAAATACATCAGGACCACATCAAACGAATTGCAGCCAATGCAGTTGCATACAGAAAAAAAGGAGGAAGATAAATGGTAAAAAATCTGACGGAGGGAAAGCCTCTCAAGCTGCTTTTTTTCTTTGCCCTGCCCATGGTTATCGGAAACTTTTTCCAGCAGCTTTATAATATGGTAGATTCCATGGTAGTGGGAAAATTTGTAGGTGAGGATGCACTGGCCGCTGTAGGCTCCTCCTTCCCTGTTGTCTTTCTGGCTGTAGCCATCGCCGCGGGACTTTCCATGGGATGTACGGTTGTCATCTCCCAGCTCTTTGGGGCAGGTCAGATCCGGGAAATGAAGACAACCATTTCCACTGCTCTGATCGCATTGGGTGTGATCGGACTGGCTATTATGGCAGCCGGGGGGGCGGGGGGCGGGGCGCCTTTAGGGTCGC